>SKEY01000110.1_pt1 | contig 138926 bp, 130 predicted proteins | sample 4843871 | NCBI WGS metagenome assembly SKEY01 (sample SAMN11008797, study PRJNA524170) | human gut metagenome | biome: Human fecal sample; material: Feces; isolation source: fecal sample from pouch patient p36 | host: Homo sapiens | place: Israel: Tel-Aviv | collected 2016-12-04
ACTCTCAAATTAAAAGCTGATTCCAGGTTTCAGACTACTTAGCTTGGCTAGTTATCTTTAACCTTCATTACTTGGTTTTGTTCTGAATTTTCTCAAATCCAAAGGCCTAAACCAGGCCTTCTGTTTTTAGAATTTTCAGGGTTTTACATACTGTTCAATCTTCAATTATCAAGGTTCTTGGTCTGTTGTCTGTCTCAGCAGCAACTTTGATAGTATATCATAAGCATTTGCTTTTGTCAACAACTTTTTTAACTTTTTTGTTTTGCTGTTGTCATGTTTCTCGACTGCAACTTTTATATCATATCACAGTTTCCATATTCTGTCAACAACTTTTTTTACTTTCTTTTGAAAGCTCCCCCGCCGTTTTTTCGCGGTGGAACTATAATATAACACTACTTAATCAATATGTCAAGGGAATTTGTACCATTTTTTTAAACAATTTTACATGATATTTCACAACTACTAAATATGCCTATTTTCTTTGATTTTTTCTATATTTTGTGGTTATTAAAAAAATAGCCGGAATCTGTTGTCCCCAACTTTTCCCAGCTATTTGTCTTAATTAAACATAATATATGGACAACTTAATCATTTCTCATCAGAAGATTCCTTTCACAATGCCTCCTAATATAAGGTTTATCAGATTGTATCGGTATAGGAATGTCAGCCATGTACTGGCATACACCTGTTCCTCCAGCATTTTTCCCATAGGGGTTGCTGAAAACAGGTTCAGGATAAATCCGGCCACCCACAGAAAGAGCAGTCCCTGGGCCAGTCCCAGGAGGGCCCCCGCTATATGGTTCAGCCCATACAAAATAGGAAGGCGGGCAATCAGGTCCAGCCATCTGACAACCAGATGTATCAATATATAGACCGCCAGGAACAGTACAATGGACGCAATGGCATTGATGAGCATGTCGGCCAGATACATACTGATGTATTCTGCAAACTGGTCCACGCCCAGCATTTTGTAAATCTCACTGTTGTTGTTCTCCAGTAATGCGTCTTTTACTGACTGGGGCAGGTTCAGTCCCTCAATCAAAAGCCGTTGGGATGAGGGAAGCTGGGTTTCCTCCTGAGATGGTTCCTCCCATCCTGATATGTTCAATATGACATTGGCCGCGCTTTGACGTATGGATGGATTATCTTTTATGAATCCAGTCATATAGGGCGTTGCCATTTTTACTATAACTATAGTAAGGATCAGGGCTCCCAGGGATACGCACTGCTTCAGGAACCCCCGGTAATGTCCGTAGAGCACCATGCCCACCAGAAATACACCTGCCCCAACGGACAGCCAATTATCTATCATCATGTGTTAAGCTTCTTTCAGTCTCATTTTCAGTTTAATATCAGGCGCTCAATTGCTGCTGCAACACCATCCTCATCATTGGTCAGGGTTACCTGGTCAGCTGCATTTTTGGCTATCTCCAAGCCATTCCCCATAGCGATTCCGATTCCGGCGGCTTTGAGCATGGTTACATCGTTCTCCCCATCGCCAAATGCCATGGTGTCCTCCCTGCTGATTCCAAGGTGTTTGGCCAGCCACATAAGTGCATTGCCCTTCGTGGCGCCTTCGGCATTGATTTCCAGGTTATTATAGAGGGAAGAGCTGATGATTATCCCTTCCACTGAGGATAATTCTTCCCTGAGTATCTCCCTGTCCTTTAAATCAGCCAGGTATATATTTACCTTCTCAACATCCCTTTTGCATTGCTCCACATGGCGTATTACATCCGGCACCAGATCCCTGGTTGCCCGCACCATGTCCTGCATGACACCGGAAAGGCCAAAATCAGCCATATGGTCAATGAACTCCGGCTGTGAGATACCTCTTCCATCGATATAGGGATCGTACATGGCATTGTACTTTTTTACGATATTCAGTATTTCCAATGCTTTTTCATTGGAGAGCGTGCATCTGGTCAGGCACTTGGCTCCTGCAAGGTCGGCAACCGTCCCTCCGTTGGTCGTGATGGCATAATGGACACCGGGCAGGTTGCGGATTTCAGGCATGATGCCGTCTACCGCCCTTCCAGTGGTAGGGACGATTTCGATTCCCAGGCCGGAACATCTGAGCAGGGCTTCCTTATTACGCTCAGACAGGCGCTTCTGGCTGTCCAGCAAAGTACCGTCCAGGTCAAGTGCGATTATTCCTACGGATTTCATATAAAATGCTCCTCTTTCAATATAAGAAGTCCATCCTTATCATACTTGGATGAGAATATACCTGTCAAACGTTTGAAGAAGGAGGGGTTTTCTGCTTTATCAGCCGCTTCCTCGATAAGGTCTTCTGCATTGACCCTTGTAAGAGGGATTCCGTCCTCTTCCATGATTTCAATCCGCTCATAAAGGGCAAGCATGCTCTTTCCGGAAATGCTGCAGTCAATGTCGCCAGCATATTCGCATGCATACTTGGCGAATTCATCGATATCCATCTCCTCATCATCAGGAATTTCCTCTTCCTCAGGAATAACAGGGTCCGGTACTTTCTTGACCGGGACAGGAATTGCCGCATCCCTCTTAACAGATGCAGGGACTGTCTGATTCATCTTCTTGCCTGTTTCAGCTGCCTTTTCCTTCTGTACCGGATCAGCCTGGGGCTGCGGCATTCTGGTAACCGGTTTCTGCTGTTCAGGTCTTCTTTCAGGCTTAATCATTTCCTGGACCGGCTGCTGGCGGGGCTGCTGTTCCTGTTCAGCAGGTTTCATCTCCTCCTGCGCCGGATGCGGCCGCTCCGTGGTGCGTACGGCCGGCTGCGGCTTGTCCTGCCGCTTCACCTGCACCTGCCTTACCGGGCGCTTGTCCTCTTTCGGTGCCTCATATTCATTTTCCTTAGGCGGCATGGATGTCCCGATATACTCAAACCGTTTTGCCAGCCCGGGATATATCCTGTGCAGGCCTGCCAGACGCTCTGCCGTGTCAATCAGGACCACATTCATTCCGGTTTCATCCCTTGCCATAAGCTGGTTAAGTTCCTGAAGGATGGATTCCGTCATATCGCCTGCGCCCTCAATTATCAGGTCCTTGCCTGTGAGCTTATCGGAGATATTGAAGACGCCCTTGCTGTTGATTTTCTCTCCTGTGATTTTAGCAGCCTGGTTTTTTGCCCCTGTTTCCTTGTGTATCTTCTTCAAGGATTCTATCGCCTGGTCAAGTCCCTGCTGCTGCGTGTCCGCCTCTATCATAAGATGATGTGCCTGCCTGACCGGACTTTTGTTGATGTCGCGGATGTCAGAGAGGACACGGGTCTGGGCCATTTCCACTTCCCTTTTAAATCCCTGTCCGGAAATCCTGGACATCTCCATGGCAAGGTTGGCCTGTACTTCAGCTTCATGTATACGCGCTTTCAGAGCCTTGTCCGTCATTGCGTCCGGGTTCTCCTGCGGCATCCACTCCTGGTGCCCTGTCACGGCTTCCTCCGGCTCAATGGTTACCTGGGCATGGACAGGGGGCTCCTCATTGTATTCCTGCACATTATCATCATATGCGCCGTCTTCTTCAGGCAGATATGACTCTTCCCCACCATCATCTCCGGCATACCCGGCGCCTTCGCCATCCCCTTCATGTGGGGCATATCCGGCCTCTGCTCCATGGCCTTCATGTACTCCATATCCTGCCTTTGCGCCGTAACCTTCATGTGCTCCGTATCCTGCCTCTGCGCCGTAATCTCCATGTGCTTCATATCCGGCCTCTGCATCGTAACCTTCATGTGCTTCATATCCGGCCTCTGCACCGTAACCTTCATGTGCTTCATATCCGGACTCGGCGTCGTAACCTCCATGTGATCCATATCCGGCCTCTGAGGTATCCCCCTCGTGAGGGGCATATCCGGTTCCTCCGGTATATTCCTGGTCCTCAGCGTACACTGCTTCCCCGGCGTACCCTCCATATTCCGGATCTTCCGCGTAACCGGCTTCTCCAGCGTACCCTTGGTTACCGGCATGCCCTTCTACTGCGCCATAGCTGTTTTCCCCGGCATATCCGGCTTCCTCGTCATAGCCTGCCTCCGGGTCATACTCCGGCTCCTCCCCGTATCCAGGTTCCCTGGTATATACGACTTCCCTGCTATAGGAAGGTTCCTCTTCATATCCTTCTTCATATCCAGGCTCTCTGGTAAACGCGGCTTCCCTGCGGCCTGTGTCATGGGATGGATAGCCATCCTCCGCTTCATGCCTATGCCGGCCGTCCTGAGGAATATCGTCATGGCTTCCAACCGGCTTACCCATGCGGTATTCTTTTTCAACTGCCCGGAGTTTTGCTTCATATTTATCCCGGTTTTCCACTAAATCCATCTGGTATGTGGTAAGCGGGGCAAACTGTATCTTCAGCTCCATGGCCTTTTCCACATATTTACCCAGACCGAACATGAGCATGATTTTATCACAGGCCATGATACACAAATCGCCCATGCCGGCTTCCGCGTACAGCTCTGCCAGCTCATAAAGCCACTTCTCATCCAGCTCAATGCCGCAGTACTGTTCCAGGGTATGGATTAACTGCTCCACCGGCGCACCTTTGGCCCCCAGGATCATATACCGGAGTATATACTGCCTGGGATCATCCGGGGCCAGGTCGCAGAACTCCCTGTAATAATCTTCTGCCTCCCTGGTGCTGCCCTCCTTTATGGCCAGCTCCGCCAGTTTAAACAGCAGGCGTTTGCCGATAGGGGCACGTTCAAATGCAAGCAGCAGGATATCCTTGGCCTCCTGGTACTCTCCATTTTTCTCGTATATGGTGGCTACCATGGACAGGATATTGACATTGCGCACCCTGCGCCAGTCAATGGTGTCCGCAATCTTCATGGCTGTCTCATAGTCGCCTTTGTTTACCATCTTCTTTATCTGCTCAACTTTAATGTTAAACTCGTATTTATCCATCTTTTGCATCTCCCTATAGCTAGTTCCCGGTATGGAAATCCCTGTCTCAAGTACTGGCGCCATCTTGGCCTGTCTGCGCCGTCCAGCACTAGATTTCGGTCCTGCCTTCCAATGCCCGAAGAAGCGTTACTTCATCTATGTATTCCAAATCCCCCCCAACGGGAACCCCGCTGGCAATCCTGGTAACCTTAATCCCGGTGGGCTTAATCAGCTTGCTGATATACATTGCTGTTGTCTCACCTTCCAGGCTGGAATTGGTTGCAATGATGACTTCTTCAACATCGGACTGAAGCCGCTGCATCAATTCCTTGAGTTTAATATCATTTGGGCCAATTCCCAGCATCGGGGAGATGGCTCCGTGAAGTACATGGTAGACACCATCATACTTGCCGGTCTTCTCGTAAGCAGCCAGATCCCTGGTATTCTCAACCACCATGATGGTCTTGTGGTTTCTCCTGTCGCTGCTGCAGATTGGACACAGTTCCTTATCCGTAAGGGTAAAGCACTCCTTGCAGTAGCGCACATTATTCCTGGCCCCGGTCATGGCTCCGGCCAGTTCCTCCACCTGCTCCTTGGGCATGTTGATGATATGAAATGCCAGGCGCTGGGCCGATTTGGCGCCAACTCCCGGAAGCTTGGACAGCTCTTCTATTAATTTGGTAATCTGACTGCTGTAATAATCCATTAGAAAGGAAGACCTCCGCCTAATGCCCCGCCCAGTCCGCCTGTCAGCTTGGACATGGCCTCGCTGCTCTCTGCTTCCATCTGGCGGAATGCCTCGTTGGTAGCTGCCATAATCAAATCCTCCAGCATCTCAATATCATCCGGGTCCACTACTTCCTCGGATAACTTCACAGACACAACCTCTTTCTTGCCGGAAACGGTCACGCTTACAGCGCCTCCGCCGGATGTGGCTGTGTATTCCTTTGCCTCCAGTTCCTTGGTCGCCTCTTCCATCTGGCGCTGCATGCGCTGCGCCTGCTTCATAAGGTTATTCATATTGCCAGGCATTCCGCCTGGAAATCCGCCACGTTTTGCCATGGTGTATTCCTCCTATATAATCTGTTATTTATTATTATTAATCTTCATATGTAATATCCATATGAATCTTATCTTCCAGCTCTTCTTCTGTTATATATATGGTGTTCAGCCTCTCACCCTTGCCGGCCAGCCTTGTCTTAAAGTAAATGGACCTGCCATAATTGGCTTCCACATACCGCTCCAGTTCCCCAATCACAGTGGGCCGCTTGCCCATATCGTAATTCATGGAATCCATGAACACGATGGTAAGGCATCCCTCGCCTCCGGGTTCCACCACCGTATCCCTGAGATAGGATTTGGCTCCCCCTCCTATGCTGCGGACAATCTTGGCCCACTCGTTGCGGACCAGTTTTAAATCCTCCAGCTGGGCCTTGGGCAGGCTTACTTTTTCCGCCGGAACCTCAGGCTCTGCCAGAGCCTGCGCGGACTGGGCCTGGGGAACCGGCCCCGGAGGGCTTCCCGCTGCCGTGGTTCCTGTGCCGGCAGCCATATAAGCCGGCGCTGTCATGGGGATTGCCATGCGCCCGGCTTCCAGGTCTTCCATCTGTTCTTCCAGTTCAGCCAGGCGCTGAAGGATGGAATCCAGATTGGGTTCCATGGACGGGCGGGTCAGTTTAATCAGGGCCACCTCCACCAGCACCCGCTTCTGGGATGCGTAGCGCAGCTGGTTGGACAGTTCGGAAAACACCCGGATGTAACGCATCAGCGTGGGGCCGTCTGCCTTTTTCCCATCTTCCCTCAGCTGCTTTAAGTTCTCCTCTGACATATCCAGAAGTCCTTCCGCGTCATCTGCGCTCTGAATCAGGAGAAGGTTCCTCATGTACCAGATGAAATCATTTACGAACTGTCCCAGTTCCCGTCCCTGGATTACGATTTCCTCCAGGGTACAGATACAGTCCTTGGTCCTGCCTTCCACAACCGCGCCGAACATCTGGCTGAACACGCTGGAATCCACTGCGCCCAGCACCTCCAGGGCATTGTCATAGGTCAGGACCTTCCCAAAATGAAAGGCCACGCACTGGTCCAGAAGGCTGAGTCCGTCACGCAGGGAGCCGTCGGCTGCCTTCGCAATATACATCAGCGCCCGGTCCTCCACCTCAATGTGCTCTGCCTGGGTCAGTTCCCGTAACCGGTCCCCTATGGTTTCCAGGGAAATCCGTTTAAAGTCATAGCGCTGGCAGCGGGATAGGATGGTAATCGGTATCTTATGCACCTCTGTTGTGGCAAGTATGAAAATCACATAGGAAGGCGGTTCTTCCAGTGTCTTAAGCAGTGCGTTAAATGCTCCGATTGAAAGCATATGCACCTCATCGATAATATAGACCCTGTACCTTCCTTCCGTGGGCGGATACTGGACCTGGTCACGGATATCGCGGATATTCTCCACGCCGTTATTGGATGCAGCATCAATCTCCACCACGTTCATGGATGAACCTGACTGGATTGCCTTACATGTAGGACATTCATTGCATGGGCTTCCGTCCACCGGATGCTCGCAGTTGACCGCCCTGGCAAATATCTTCGCAATACTGGTCTTACCTGTGCCCCTTGTTCCGCAGAACAGGTAAGCATGGCCGATTCGTTCCGACGTTATCTGGTTTTTCAGGGTCTGCACGATTGGGTCCTGTCCCTTTACATCCTCAAATGAGACAGGACGCCATTTGCGGTATAACGCCGTGTATGACATTCTGATTACTCCTTGTTACATGGTTTATTCGTCGCCAAAGCTGATTCCCACCATCTTGGCTTCCCGGATCATGGAGCTATCCGGATCAACTGTCTTTAACTTCCCTGCCACTTCTGCAAGCGGCACTTTTGTAATATCATTATTTTTAACAGCTACCATATAGCCGTATTCCTTGTCCGCTATGAGCCTGGCTGCTGCCGCCCCAAGCCTTGTGGCAAGGACCCGGTCATATGCGCAGGGCTCCCCGCCCCTCTGCATGTGTCCCGGCACCGTTACACGCACTTCGCTGCCAGTGACCTCCTGGATCCTGGCTCCAATCTCATAGGCAACAGAGGGATATACCATGCTGTTTTTCTTTTTTTCCTTCAATTCCTTCTTGCTCATGCCGGCTTCTTCCCTGGATATGGCGCCCTCTGCCACTGCCAGGATGGAGAAACGTTTTCCAGCCTTGGAACGTTTGGTCAGCGCGTCACATATGATGTTGATGTCATATGGAATCTCCGGCAGAAGTATGATATCAGCACCTCCGGCCAGTCCTGCATACAGGGTAAGCCAGCCCACCTTGTGTCCCATGACTTCCACGATGAAGACCCGTCCATGGGATGCTGCCGTGGTGTGGATGCAGTCAATGGCATTGGTAGCCACATCCACCGCGCTCTGAAAACCGAACGTCATATCGGTTCCCCAAAGGTCATTATCAATTGTCTTTGGAAGGGAAACCACGTTGAGTCCCTCTTCGCTGAGCATATTGGCTGTCTTCTGGCTTCCGTTGCCGCCTAATACCACCAGGCAGTCCAGCTTCAGCTTTTTATAGGTATGTTTCATGGATTCTACTTTATCCAAACCATTTTCATCGGGAATGCGCATTTGCTTGAATGGCTGACGTGATGTGCCGAGGATTGTACCGCCCTGGGTCAAAATGCCTGAAAAGTCAGATGATTTCATAATCTGGTAATCCGCATACATAAGTCCCTTGTAACCGTCTTCAAAACCAATGATTTCCACATCGTCGAACATGTTGTATAAGGATTTAGCCACACCTCTCATGGTTGCATTCAGAGCCTGGCAGTCCCCGCCGCTGGTCAGCATTCCGATTCTTCTCATATTGCACTTCCTCCATATCAAACTATTGCTTACTTGTCAATGGTTCTATTATACCCATTTTGTAATTATAACGCAAAGGATGTCCATGGGCAAGCATAAATTAAGGTACGAATCTGTCAGAAATATTAAGAAATGGGACATAAATCTGCCGGCAACAATTGTCATCTCCAGATTTATATCCCATTTTAAATTCCACGCACCTTGCTTTGTGCAATCGCCACGGACGTTACTCATGCAGTTAACTCGGTCCAGGCTGCCTCACGGCACACGGAAGGTTCCGCTTAGTGCTGCTGCATTCCTGCCCTGACACGGTTCACAGATTCCCGTTGCGTAAGACCCAAACGTCAACGCCACTTACATAAGGCAGCTCCGCAACGTGTTGCCCGAGGCAAGGTATCACCCCTGCTGGAGCGGATTGCAGGTTCAGGGCACCGCTATCTCCCCGGCTGCGTGGAAACTTTATGACTTGGTTGGGTGTTCCACACAAAACATGCGTATGATATGCATTGTGTGTAACCGCCTGTTAAGTATAACTTGTGGGCGGGGTTTTGTCAAGGGGCGGGAATTGCCCGGCTTCCTATCACACAGGATTCCCTGGCCCCCTATCACATTTCACAGGGATACCGGTATCCCCACTGGCCTCTGATTGTGTCCATCATCTCCATGACACGGACGGTAGAGGCATGAGGCATCTGGGGACACTCCGTGCTTCCGCTCCCAATCGCCCTGCGGCATGCATCCACCTCATACTCAAATCCGGTAATCTGTTCCGGGGTCTTATGGCTTTCCACCAGTTTCCGGTCCATATCATATATGTCAATCTGCGCACAGTTATTCACATCATGTATTACCAGAAAACCCTTGTCCCCGAAGACCGTGCCCTGGCGGTCCGTATTAGCCAGGACCGTGGCATGCAGTACTGCAAGCCTGCCGTCGCTCCATGTAATGGTGATTCCCTCCGACACATCTGCGCCCTGGCTGTTAAATACTGCCCCGGAGGTGATGGAATCATAATCCTCCCCAAAAACCATCAGGGCAAAATTAATTGCATAAACACCCACATCCAAAAGGGCGCCGCCTCCCAGGGACGGATTCATCAGCCGTTCCACCCCGGTCAGCTCATACCCCAGATTGGCTGTCAGCGAAACGGGCGTTCCAATGGCCCCGCTGCTTATGATATCAGAAATCATCTTCCTGGACGGCAGGTATCTGGTCCAGATTCCCTCCGTACACAGCACGCCCGCCTGCCGGGCCATGGCCAGCACTTCCCGGGCCTGAGGGGCGTTGAGGGTAAATGCCTTTTCGCACAGGACATTTTTCCTGTGTCCAATGCACAGCTTCATGTCTTCATAATGGCGGGAATGGGGTGTTGCCACATATATCAGGTCAACCTCGCTGTCCGCGGCCAGTTCCTCGTATGAGCCATATGCCCTGCCGATTCCATGCTCTCCGGCAAACCTCCCTGCCCGCTCCAGGGAGCGCGAACCAACGGCATGTATGCATACATCTTCCATCCCCTGTGCGGTACGCACCATCTTACCTGCAATCTTACCAAGACCCATGATTCCTATCTTCAGCATCTGATTCCCTCCCGGCCTTTATCTGCCTTCCCTGATTTTTCTGAAAAACTCCTTCATCATCCCGGAACATTCCTCCCCCAGGACACCTGCGCGCGTGTCCACCTGATGGTTAAACCCAGGTTCATGCAGGAGATCCAGCACCGACCCAGCGCATCCTGCCTTGGCATTCATGCAGCCTATCACCACCCGCGGGATCCTGGCCTGGACAATGGCGCCGGAGCACATGGGACATGGTTCCAGGGTAACATACATGGTGCAGTCTTCCAGCCGCCAGTCACCCAGCTTTTTACATGCCCTTTTTATGGAAATGATTTCTGCGTGGGACAATACGCTCTTATCTGCATTCCTGCGGTTATATCCCCTGGCGATGATCTGTCCCTGGCGGACAATCACGCATCCTATGGGCACATCCCCAAGCGCTGCGGCCTTATGGGCCTGACGGATTGCCTCACCCATGAACCCTTCGTCCGCCCTCTGCTGTTCCCGCTCCTCCTCCTCTGCCTTAATGGCTGCAAGACGCTTCTGCTCCATCCTCTTTTCCCAGTTCCTGCGTCTGGTCAGCTCCCCTTTCTGCTGCTGTGTGCATGCCTGGTCCTGTTGGGCCTGATTTATTTTATCTGTTTCCATAGACAGTGCTTCCTCTTTTTTTTCAACTCTGATTATGTTATACTTTTTCATTATATAAGACAAGTCTTAAAATGAAAAGGGATGGGTTTATTATATCATGAAAATATGTGGACTGCAAAAGACCACACTGCTGGATTTCCCGGAGCGTGTGGCCTGTACAATATTTACAGGGGGATGCAATTTCCGATGTCCGTTCTGTCACAACAGCGAACTGCTGGACAGCGGGGCCGGGGAAGATTATACAGAGGAAGAGATATTTGATTTCTTACATAAGCGCAGGGGAATACTGGAGGGAGTCTGTATTACGGGCGGGGAGCCGACCCTGCAGCCTGATCTGGAGGATTTCATCCGGCGCATCCGGTCCATGGGGCTGGCAGTAAAGCTGGATACCAATGGATACAGACCCGGACTGCTGAAGGATCTGTGCCAGAAAGGACTGCTGGATTTTGTGGCCATGGACATTAAGGCTTCCAGGGATAATTATGGGAAGGTCTGCGGCGTCCAGGGGCTGCATATGGAATACATAGATGAGAGCATTGATTTCCTTTTGTCCGGCAGCGTACCTTATGAATTCCGGACAACCGTTGTCCGCGGCCTTCATACTGCTGATGATTTCAGCAATATCGGGCCGTGGATCAAAGGCTGCCGCAGGTATTACCTGCAGTGTTTCACGGAATCCGGACAGGTACTGGTTCCGGGTGTGTATTCTGATTTTACCAAAGATGAAATGCTGGTTTTCGCGGACCTGGTCCGTCCTTATGTGGGTCAGGTGTCCCTGCGCGGGATTGATTATTAGGACGTGTTTTAATCCTGATTATCCATCCTTACATCTGCATACCAATATCCGAAGCGGCCGTCCTGTGACGGCTGTTTTTTCGACAGTACAAAATGAGGGAAACCGAACATGGACGCCATGTATTTTTCATTGCTGTAATAATGGCCCGGAACTCCTAAAATATAGCGGACCCTGCCCTGTTCTTCCTTCCCGATACGTGCAAGTATCAGATAACGGTAATTATAATAACCGTGAAGCAGGAAGCTGTTATTTCCATAATTCCAGTTTTCCCTTGGCAAAAGGCCGATATCCTGGGGTTTGATGGTAAGTATCTCACATCCGCTGGTGCTGTCGAATGCCTGTATCTTGGGATAACGCTTACGGAATCCTTCCCAAAGCTTATGTGGACCTATGTCTTCCTGTTCCTCCTGTTCCAGCCGCTGAAGATCCTGGGGATTTCCCAGAAGTATGTCTTCCTGGAGGGCATTGTCCTGGGGAGCATTGCCCTGGGGGGAGTTATATCCTGAAGCATTACCTTCTGAGGCATTGCCTTCTGAAACATTGCTTTCTGAGACATTGTTCTCTGAGACATTACTTTCTGGAACATTGCTCCCAGTGGTATTAGTCAACGGGGCGTTAACCGCCGGGGCATTCTGTGTCTCCGGCTGGCCATCCATTGCATTTGGGGCAGATTCTCTATACTGCCGGGGAGCGGATTCCGCTTCCGGCTGTGCAATACCTCTTTGCGGCATTCCCCGATGGAATCTCATATTCTGTCTGGGCTGCATTCCCCTTCGGTTCTGCATGTTGGGGCAGTTTGGAACGGCAGGGCGGACCGGGACATCGGTATCTGCCGCAACAGGACTCCCTGCTGATATATTGGTATCGGGGCGCATGGCGGACTGGTTTGGAATATTTGAATCAGACGGCATCCCGGTCTGGCTTGGAGCATTCATATCTGACGGCATCGCTGCCCGGTCTGGAACATTCCTGTCTGACGGCACCGATGCCCGGTTTGGAACATTCCTGTCTGACGGCACCGCTGCCCGGTCTGGAACATTCCTGTCTGACGGCACCGATGCCTGATTGGGAGCATTCATATCAGAGGGCGCCGGAGTCCATGTTGGTGTCTGCGCCGCTCCCTGTCCATTCTGCCTTACAGTGATATTGGCCCGTGGATAACGGCCTGCTCTCCGAAGCGCCTCACGCTGTCCCGGAGTACCGGAATCCGGCCAATCATCCATATTCATCCGCTCTCCTGCCCTAGGCCATGTCCGTGTCTGTCCATTAGACATCTGAGTCCTATCCACATCTGGCTGCATTCCCATTTCAGGCTGTGCAGCATCATATTTTCCCATATTGTTTTCTGATTGTGTATCCCCATCCGGGTACCATTGATTATCCGGGTTCTCCGTGCATCCGGCTCCTGCTTCTGTCCCCATGGCAGACTCACCCCATACAGGCAGTCCATCATCCTGAACCGTATTTTCCCCAGACCAATCCGGCTGTGGATTACCTTCCTGGATATATGGATTACCATATTGCCGTCTGGGTCCTTGACTATCCATACGGCTATTCTGCTGACCCGGAATAGGGCTATATGCGCGGTCATCCTGCCGACCCGGAATACGGTTATATACGCAGCCATTCTGCTGACCCCGAGTCCCACCATATGGCTGATTATTCTGCCACCTCGCCGTCTGGCCATATGTACGGCTGTTTTGCCGGCCCGTGGTCTGACCGTACAGCTGGTTATCCTGCTGGTCATACTGCTGTCCGTCTGACTGACTATCACAATCCCCGGTACCAGACATTGGCACTGCCTCTCCCAATATGGCCCCGGTCCCTGCGGATAATGCGGTACCGCTTGGAATTTCACCCGACAGTTCCTGGCTAACCTGCTTGTTATCTCCAAAGTTTATGTCTGCACGTCCGCCGCTTATCTGCGTTCCATCTGCCTCTGCGCCGCAGAATCCTGTATCAGTTCCTTCCATATCTGCAATGTCCGTTCCAGTCAGTTCCACATCCGCGGATTCCGTGTCTGTGGATTCCCCAGTCATCATCACATCTTCAGGTTTTGTACCCGACATCGCCACGTCCGCAGACCCCACACCAGCCGTCGCCACGTCCGCAGGCTCCTCACCTGCCGATTCTGTATCACACAGTTCCTGCCCCGCAAATCCCTCATCCGCCAGTCCTACGCCTGAGGATTCCGCACCAGGCCTCTTCCCATACAGAGATTCCGCATCCGCCAGCCCTGCTCCCATAGCTTTTACACCAGGCCTCTCCCCATACAAAGGTACCTCTCCTGCGGTTCCGGCACCAGCCAACTCCTCTCCTGCGAATCCGGCACCAGACACCGCTCCATCCAGGGATTCCATCCCGTCCGTCCCCTCAGCCAGTTCCATGTCCACAGATTCAGCGCCAGCCATCTGCACATCACCAGCCCCAGCGCCAGCCATCTGCACATCATCAGCCCCAGCGCCAGTCATCTGCACATCATCAGCGCCAGCCATCTGCAATTCATCCGTCCTAGTCCCAGCCTTCTCCTTACCGCCTGCGCCCGGAACATCCGTTTTTCCGCTGACAACCGTTTCCATGTTTCTGGATGACTCCAGAAGGGGAATCTTCTTATCGCCAATCTCCCTGGCCAGTTCCTCCACCTTTTTATGTATCTGCTGCTCGGCATCCCCCAGCCTGCCTGAGGTCACGTCCGCCAATTCCACCTCTGCCGCATGGGCAACGGCGTCCTCCCAGATAGTTGTATATGCGCGCCATGAATCGTCTGCTTCATGGATGGTCAGGCCGTAGCAGTGGTCCATGCTGTATCCGGAGTCGGCAGCATTTTCCACGGAAACCACTGCCCTGAATTCCCCGGAACCACCCCTGATGAATATATTGCCCAGCAGTATCTCCTTGCCTGGAGCCAGCAGATAAACCCCAAGGTCGCTGCTTCCCACGTAGACTTTCTTCACATTTACGCTGAGCTTGCACTGCCCGTTCCTGGACTCCAGCTTGGCAAACCCGATATTTTTGCCCTTGACTTCCCCTTCGTAGGCATAGATATAAGATATCAATCTCCGATAATTGGTCATATTTTCACTCCTCGCACCCATAGTCTGCAGCTGCCCCGAAAACGGCCTATCTGCTTTTATAAATATTTTATGCAATTACCCCTTGAAAGTATGTTAGGAAAATGTTATCCTATATTTAAACAGAAATAAAAATTTTTTCCAAGTTGATGTCCGGACGTTTTCTTAGGCATGTTTTATCCTGAGGCGTGTTTGAAAACTGCTTTCCGTCAGCCGTGCATCCCACTTTACCCTAAGGGGATACCTTTGGTAAATCCTCAGGGCAGATGGAGGGAATGGATTTTCAGACACGGATTTTCAGACACATCCAGCGGCAGGCGGACATCCGCAACTATTATTAATGTATGGAAAGGTGGCAATTATTATGAGAATCATCAAAGCAAAAGATTATGACGACTTGAGCCGCAAGGCAGCCAACATCATCTCCGCACAGGTCCTTTTAAAACCTGACTGCGTACTTGGACTGGCAACCGGCTCCACCCCAATCGGCACCTACAAGCAGCTGATTGAATGGTACAACAAGGGCGACCTGGACTTCTCTGAGACAAGGAGCGTGAACCTGGATGAATACAGGGGCCTGACAAGGGATAATGACCAGAGTTACTACTATTTCATGTATAACAACCTTTTCAAGCACATTAATATTAACATGGAGAATACCAACGTCCCGGACGGAACAGAACCTGACAGCGATAAAGAGTGCTCCCGGTATGAGAAAGTGATTGAAGCTTACGGCGGCGTTGACCTTCAGCTGCTGGGCCTTGGACACAACGGCCACATTGGTTTTAATGAACCGGATAAGGATTTCGCCCAGACCACACACTGCGTAGACCTGACCCAGAGCACCATCGAAGCCAACAAGCGCTTCTTTGCTTCCATTGACGACGTGCCGAAGCAGGCTTATACCATGGGTATCGGAACCATCATGAAGGCCCGTAAGATCCTTCTTGTGGTAAGCGGTGCAGACAAGGCACAGATCCTTCATGACGTACTCTGCGGACCTGTTACACCAGAGGTTCCTGCTTCCATCCTGCAGTTACATAGCGATGTGATTGTGGTTGCGGACGAAGCTGCTATGGCTAAATTATAATTGCTGAAAGGGGATTGCCGCCAGGCAGTCCCCTTTTATATACAGTATCCCCTTTTTATATGCAGTATGGTTAACTTTCCTTTAATCCTAACAGCCTTTCTGCATTTTCATGCAGAAGCAGTTCAAGTACCTCCGGTTCAAAGGGCAGCGCCCTGAACTGTTCCAGACTCTGCTTTAAGGGCCTGACCGGGTAACTGGTGGCAAACATCATCCGGTAGCGCATGAATGAATTGGCCGCCCGCACGAACTGGTCCGCAAAGGGCATGTTGGGCAGGTTACAGAAAAAATCCGGATAGCAGTATACGTTCATGCACTGCAGGGCGGTTCCGAGGAATTCCTCCACAAAGGGCCAGCAGCCATGGGATACCGTGAACGAAACCCTGGGAAAACGAAGGGCCGCGTGCTGCACCGCAATGGGATTGCAGTATGACAGATCCTCCCCTGCCAGGACACTTAATGTAAATGCGCATATCAGGCCGTGTTCCTCACAGGCAGCGTAAACCGGGTCCAGTTTCCGGTCATCCACGTAGACCGGGGGCATGGACCATCCCGGCTCCATGGCAATCCCCTTAATCCCATATGTCTTAACATAATATTCAATCTCAGCCACAGCCCCCTCCACATCCGCGGGGTCCACTGCGGGAAATGATATGAACTGTTTTGGATACTGCATCTGAAGGCGGCACACATCCTCATTGTCCACGGTCGCCATGCCCGGGCGCACCTTCCTCCCCTGCACCACCTGCATGTCAATCCCGGATCCTGACAGTTCATCCATGTATAACTGGAAATCCCCATGCCGGGCTGATTCGATTCCTATGCTGTCCCTGTAAATCCCCGGCACATCTTCCGGCCTTTCAAAATCATCTTCCATGGGCCTGGGAAAGAAGTTTCCCTTTGTGACAAAACTCTTATACGGAGGCCTTGTCCTAAAATCAATTACCATCCTAAACTCCCCCTTGTTTTAGCATTGATATAATTAATAAAAAAGATTATTATATTGATATAGATAATATGCCATTACTTATCAATCACCGGAAAGGAGCAGACCATGACCCTCCGCCATCTCCGCATCTTTGTTGCCGTGGCCGAATCCCTTAACATGCACGCGGCGGCAAAGCAGCTTTATATTGCGCAGCCAGCCATAAGCCAGGCCATCTCTGAACTTGAGAATCATTATAATGTGCGGCTTTTTGAGCGGCTGTCCAAAAAAATCTATATCACACCGGCCGGAAGCCAGTTTCTTTTTTATGCAAAGCATATCCTCTCACTGTTCAGCGAACTGGAACAGCAGATGAATGATACGACCGCGTATACGGAAGTCAAGATTGGGGCCACCATTACCATCGGCACCTGTCTGATGAACCATATACTTCATGAATTCCAATCCTATTACCCTCAGGCCGAGGTGCGGGTATCCATCAACACGCCGGACTATCTGGGGCCTTCCCTGGCCAGGAATGAACTTGATATCGCGCTGGTCGAAAGTCTCCCCACCAGCCCGGACCTGATATTTGAACCGTTTCTTGACGATGAGATGGTCCTCGTGGTAAGCCCTGACCATAAATTCGCAAAAACCGGATATGCCACCCTGGATGAAATCAGCGCGGAAAATTACATTGCCCGTGAGCCCAGCAGCACGCCGGAACTGTTTACTAATTTCATGGAAATCCATAACCATATTTTAAAAAGCACATGGTTCTGCAATAATTCAGAGACAACCAAACTGGCTGTGATTAATAATTACGGCATAACCGTCATCTCCAGAAGGATTGTGGAACAGGAACTAAAGGATGGCTCCCTGGTGGAGGTAGCCCTTGAAGGCGGTCCGCTGTCAAGGAAGTTTTATATGGTGTACCACAAGAATAAGTTCTTCACCAATGCCCTTTTAGACCTGAAGGAAATATGCCGGGACCTGGAAGTGACACTTCCCGGCTGAATCCGGGAATGTCTTTACCTGCACAGGGAAATCATTCCTGCAGATAGGATCAGTATATTAATTACATATGCAAATGACCGCTGGCTCAGGCGCCTGCAAAGCCTTCCTCCCACAAAAATCCCGGACAGCACAGGAATCACGCCCGCTGCGAACAGCCGGAGGGATTCCCGGTTCAGGGTTCCCATCAGCATATACTGGAATACCGTAATCAGGCTGACAACCGTCCATAGGAGGGCCATGGTGGCCCGGAATCCATTTTTCTCCTCCAATTCCTGCTGCGCATATAAAAGTACCAGGCTTCCTCCTGAGGATATGGCCCCCTGGACGATTCCCCCTGCAATCAGGCATCCCCTTAAGGCCCAGGCCGGAAGATGTTTCCCGGCAGCCCGGGGTATCCTCAGCTTCAGGATCCCATATCCGCCTATGACCAGCATGAAGCCGCCTAAAAGGCGTTTTAACGCATCCACATCTATCATCTTCAGGCCGTATACGCCTATGGGAAGTCCTATGCACATGTACAACAGGATCCGGGTAAGCCGCTTAAGGTCCACATATCTCCAATTTTTCACTGCAATGAAGAGGTTTAAGATACAGGTCATGGTGGAGGCCATGATGACTGCCTTTGCGTCAAACAGCTGGGTCAGGAAGGGAATGCTTATCATTCCGGCCCCAAATCCCCCCACTGCCCCCAGCACATTGGATGCAAATAATATGGACACATAACAGAGGAAAAGAAACGGATCACTCATGCCAGCGCCCCTGCCGAGTCCAGTATCATCCGGAAGAATTTTTCATTGTCCATTTCAAATACCACTTCCACATTCTCCGGTTTTCCGGAACGGTGGGCGTAGTCGCAGATGGTTGCGCCGGATAAGGGACCTGGTTCCGTGGGAATCTCCACATACATCCTCTCGCTTTTGGTTACGACGGAAGGGTCGATGATACCCGCCACCGCGCATGCATCGTGGACAGGGCACCCTCCCAGGTCAATCCACACCCGGTTGTGCATGTTCCAGAACTCCTGAAGCAGGCTGGACATCATGAGTCCGGTCCTGTTGCCAAGAGCCTTCAGGGAATCCAGGAAATCCTGCCCGAACAGCGTCCTGTATGTAACGTCATAGCCGTACATGGTAATGGGCAGGCCGCTCTCAAATACTATCTTCGTTGCCTCGGCGTCCAGATATGTATTGAATTCCATGAAGGGCCTGGTCAGGATGAAATGGCAGGTGCCGCCCATAAGGGAGATTCCCCGTACCTTTTCCTCGCACAGCTCAGGGAATGTGCGGATTAACAGCCCCAGGTTGGTAAGGGGTCCGGTGCCGATCAACACCACCTTTTCCTTGCTGCTCCTGAGTATTTCCGCCATCACCTCCACCGCCTTACGGTCCGATGGCTTTAACGGATTATCCCGGGGAAAGTCAAAACCGTCCAGGCCGCTGACCCCATGGCAGCCTTCTGAGTCCGTTCTTGTATAAGCCCGAACAATAGGGCGGCTGGCCCCCGGGGCCACGATACATTCTGCCCCGCAGTAATTAAGGATATTAAGGGTGTTTTTCACCACCTTTTCCATCACCTTATTGCCCGCCACGTTGGTGATTGCTTTTACGTCCAGCCGCTGGCTTCCAAGCGCCAGGACCAATGCCACCATATCATCGTGGCCCGGATCACAGTCTATGATTACCGGAACTTTTTCCATAGGTCTTTTCCTCTCTTTCCGCTTCCATGATTTCCTTCCTGATCCGTTTCTCTTTTACCTGCTGTTCATGGGCTGAGTAGATGATGATACCGGCAATGGATACAACATACGGTATGGCCATCACAACATCTGAAGAAAATGAATTAATCTGCAGCACATTGGCCACTGCGTTGGCGCTTCCGAATAACAGGGAAGCAATCATGGCCCCTATGGGGTTGCCGCGCCCCATTGCATCCGCGGCCACACCGATGAAGCCACGTCCGGCCGTCATATTTACGATGAAAACCTGCATGTTGCCCATGGACAGGTACATTCCTCCAAGGGATGCGAAGAGGCCGCTGAGTCCCAGGGCAATCAGCTTTACTTTTGTAGGGTTCTCCCCCACGGACCTGGCGGCACTGCTGTTTTCCCCCACTGCCCGGATCCTGAGTCCCAGGGGCATCCGGTACATCAGGAACCAGACCACGATGACCAGGACGAATGCAACATATGTAAATACGTTATGCCCCGACAGGATATCCCCCAGTACGGGTATGCTGCGGATGATGGGTATGTCTATACTGGGAATCCCCATGCTCTTGACCATGGACGAGGAACCCTTATCCCCGGTAAAGGCATACAGGATCATCACGGCGGCGCCTGAGGTAAAGGTGTTGATGGCCACGCCTGTCAGTATCATGTTGGTATTCATCATGATATGGAAATATCCCATGAAGATTCCCATGACCACGCCTACCGCCATCCCGCAGATAAGGGCCAGCCATATGTTTTTTGTATACGCGCTGACCAGCACTCCTGTTAAGGCGGACATGATCATGGTGCTGTCTATGGTAATGTTGGTCACGCCGCCCTTTCTGGCAATCAGGGAGGACAGGCTGGCAAAGATAAGGGGCGTGGAAACACGGATAATGGTATAGAAAAAACCGGTTGTCAGGAAATTCTGCAATATACCCATTGATTATGCCTCCTTTGCCTTTTGCGTATTGTATTTAACCCTGAGTTTCTGCTGGGTCCTGGCCAGAAATGCATTGGCGCCGATAAACAGGATCATGACTGCCTGTATGATCATTACAATCTCACTTGCCACATCCGAAGAGCGGTTCATGATGTCCGCACCCGTCCTTACATATCCGAGGAACAGGGCGGAAAACAGGATGTACTGTGGCTTATACCTGGCAAGGGTGGCCACCATGATTCCGTCCCATCCCAGGTTGGTCAGGGAAAACCAGGCAAACCTGGGATTGCGCCCGAACATTTCCATGCCCCCGCCAAATCCGCTGAGCGCTCCCCCGATGAACTGGGCCAGCACGCACATGGCGAATACATTGATTCCAATGTACCTGGCATAGTTGGGATTGGCCCCAATAAGGCGGATGCTGCAGCCCCACTTGGTCTTGTACAGGAAGAACCAGGTCAGCACAATGGCGATGAGCGCGACAATCAGGTTGGCATTGACCTTTGTCCCGTCAATCAGGGTGGGGAGGAAGCTGTCCTTGGGCAATGGATAGGACCCTGAGGAGGTGGAGGTGATATCCATGAGATAATTGCTGAATATGTAATTTCCGATATAAAAGATTACATAGTTAAAAAGCAGGGAAACCACAAAGGCATCCGTACCGTACTTCAGGTTCACGATCATGGGCAGCAACGCCATCAGCCCGCAGACAACCAGCACAACCAGCATGGAAACCAAGGTAAGGCTGTGTCCATGTACCACGGTAAGCTTCAGGGATACGGCTGCCGCCGTAAGGCCGCCGAAGTAATAGCATCCTTCGCCGGACAGGGTGCGCTTTCCCGTGGCCCAAAGCACGCATACCCCCAGGCCCACATAGATTAACGGCACGGTGTTCTCTATCAGGTTCCCCATCCTTCTTGTGGAAGTAAATGGCCCCAGCAAAAAGGCGTGGAGCGCCTTCATCGGCTCGTCACTGACAATCAGGATGATTACGAACGCGGTCAGCATTGCAATGAGGATTGCAAGCAGGACCTTTACAAAGGAAAATGTCTGGTTCAGTTTGTTATTGTTCATAAAATGCCTCCTTTATTTCCTCCGGAGTCTGCTTTTTTATCCCCAGCATGTATTCTCCCAGGGTTTCCTCGGTAATTCCCTGTAAGCTTTTAAAATACGCTGCAATCTCGCCTTCATACATCACAATCAGGGAATCGCTGAGTTCCATGATTTCTGCCAGGTCCGCGGAGCTTATGAGGATGGCCGCATCCCTGTCCCTTAGCTCGAATATCTTTTCATGTATGAATTTGGTGGCGCCTATGTCAATGCCCCTGGAAGGCTGGTCAATGACAATCAGGTCCCTGGGCATGGAAAGTTCCCTTGCAACCACCACCTTCTGGATGTTGCCGCCGGACAGCATGTCCACGGTCTGCTTCTCGCTGTCACATTTCACGGTAAATTCCTGAATCAGCTCCCTGGATTTCTGGGCCAGTTTCTTATCTTTAACAATGCCTGCTTTGGAGATTTCCGGATCCGAGAGACGGTTGGCCAGGAGGTTTTCCTTGATTGTGGCTTCGCTGGCAACGCCGAAGAGCAGTCTGTCCTGGGGTATATATGCGGTCTTGGCAATATCCCGGATTTTCCGGATGGACATCCTGGACACATCATTGTGTTTTATCCGGATTTTTCCTCTCTGGATAGGCTGCAGGCCTGTGATACATTCCAGCAGTTCCCTCTGCCCGTTTCCCTCCACCCCTGCTATGCCAAGGATTTCCCCGCTTCTTACGGTGAAGCTCACATCATTCACCTTAAGCCTGCCTTCTCCATAGCCATGGTACAGGTGTTCCACGCTTAACACCACGTCCCGGGGCCGGGCCTGCTTCTTTTCCAGGTTCATCTTGATTTCACGGCCCACCATCAGCCGCGAGATATCGGATTCCGTGATATCCTTTACGTCATATACCCCCATGGACCGCCCGTTCTTCATGATGGTAATCCTGTCGCATATCTGTTTGACCTCACGGATTTTATGGGAAATGAATATGACCGTGTGCCCATGCTCCTTTAACAGGATAAGCTGCCGGAACAGTTCCTCTGTTTCCTGGGGCGTCAAAACTGCCGTTGGTTCGTCCAGTATGAGTATGCGGGCGCCGCGGTACAGGGCCTTCAGGATTTCCACCCTCTGTTTCATTCCAACAGGCAGGTCCTCCACCCGTGTATCCGGGTCAATGGGAAGCTGGTACATCTGGGAGATCCGCCTGGTTTCTTCCACTGCCTTTGCCCGGTTGATGAAAATACCTTTTTTCGGTTCTTCCCTCAGCATCATATTCTCGGACACGGTAAGGGAAGGCACCAGCATGAATTCCTGATGCACCATACCGATTTTCAGTTTAATCGCTTCCGCAGGGCTGTTGATACGGATTGGTTTCCCTTCAAACAGCACCTCACCCTTATCTATTTTTTCTAATCCGAACAGCATTTTCATGAGTGTGGATTTGCCCGCTCCGTTTTCCCCCATAACGGCATGGATCTCACCGTAATCCACACTGAAATCCACATCCTTGTTGGCAACCACCCCATTGGGATAAATCTTAGTGATTCCTTTCATTTCGATTGCAGGCGTCTGCATACCATGTCCACCTCTCTGATTTTTCAGGTAAAAATGGGAAGGCAGGCTTTTTTCAAAACTTGCCCTCCCATGTCAGCATGTGCATTGTTATTGCGCGGAGCTGATGATTCCATCAATCTCTTCTGCATCCATACCGATGGCAGTTGGTACCGTCACTTCCCCGCTTCCAATCTTACCCTCATACTCTGTCACAACCGCCTTCACCTCATCCGGCAGCTGTGCCTCATAATATTCGTTCTTAACCACGCCGGCTCCGTCTTCCTTCACACCCACTGTCTCCTGGGTCCCAAACGGAAGCTCTCCCTTTGTGTATCTTTCATAGGCAGTGCTTACGGCGTTGTCCACCTTTTTCATGACGGATGCAAGGATTACCTTTTCCAGGCTTTCGTCACTGTTGGCGTATTTGGCAGCCACATCCTGGTCATTACCGATGGCTGATACGGATTTATCCCTGGCAGCTTCATATACGCCCACTGCCGCATTGCCGCAGGCCGGGAAAAGTACGTCTGCCCCATCCGTGATCTGGGCCAGGGCCAGTTCCTTTGCAAGGGTTGCGTCATTAAAATCATTGGTGAAGGCAACCGCTACCTTTATATCGGGGTTGACTGCCTGGGCGCCGGATATGAAGCCTACCATGAAGTCATAGATGACAGGTATTTTCGTGGCGCCCACAAAGCCCACATAATCTGACTTTGTCATGCTTGCCGCAATGACCCCTGCCATATAGGCAGCTTCATTCTGGTGGAAGTCCATGGCATATACATTGGGCATGTCTACTGAATCAAAATCCAGGTTCACATCGTAACAGATGAACGGGATTTCCGGATACATGGGCGCAACGGTCTGGATGGTATCCTTCATCAGGGAACCGCCGGTGATGATAAGGTCATAATCCTCTTCACAGAGGTCGCTCATGGCTGCCTCCCATTTGGCGGAATCCGTCACTGCGGTGCCCAGCTCTATGATATCCAGCTCGGCCCCGATATTGCCTGCAATTGCTTCCGACGCCCGGCATGCCAGGTCGTGGGTTCCCCCGTCCCCACGGACATTGGGCAGGACGGTAACAATCTTCTTTACCTCTTTTGCCATTTCTTCTGATGGTGCTTCTGATGCATCCGCACTGCCTCCGGCGTTATCTGCTGCCGCAGCCGTTGTATCCGCTGCCTTTTTCTCCTCTGCCGGCTTGGCGCCCCCGCACCCAGCCATGGACAGTACAAGCGTCACCGCCGTAAACATTGCAACCAACCTTCTCTTCATTGTGCTACCTCCCTGAATCATTTTTAAAAAATACGTTTATACTGCTATGTTGTATAATCAGTATAGCATTGTATATTGATATCGTAAAATATATATTCTTTATTAGCTTAATAAGTATTTACTTATTATAGTTATATTCTTTTGTTACTTTTTACCAATATATCCGTATATGGTCACTTTATGGTATTCCGACAAAACAAAAGAACCGCTTCACGGCTGATTGTGCCGTCAAACGGTTCCTTCTATATCAAACGCTTCCTTCTATATTAGAATGTTCTGTTATATTTATTCAACCGTATCGTAATCCGTACGGTATGTCAGATAATCGCTGTCGCCCTGCTGAATGTCATTGCCCGCATAATTAGCTCCATTGACTTTCAGTTTAAGCTTACCTAACTCGAAGTTCTCGGTAAAGGTATTGCCAATCTCCGTCAGGAACATCTCGTCGGAAGCCCCCTCAGCGCTTTCCGCCTGGTTAAGGTCCAGTGTTCCAACGGAATCATCTTCCTTGCCCTCAATATCAAAGCTTAGGACCTTGGTACCATCTGTCAGCACGCCGTATTCAATCAGTTTATCTACCAGAAGCTGGGCATCCAGACCTTCGGTGTCCAGGGAATCCATATCCTGCACCAGACTGTCAGAATCACCGCCATGATAGATGGAAACAACCGCCACCGGCATCACATTGGGATCCGGAACCTTATCAGCCGCCCCGCCTGTGCTCTGGGGAATCATATTCTCAGCTGACTTTGCCGTTGCTGCCGTGGTTTCTTTTTTCTGTTTCTCAGTAGTAGGCGTACATGCCGCCAGTGATACGGCCACCATGACTGTCATTGCGCCTATTAACCATCTTTTCATAATTGTATATGCCTCCTTTAGTCCTCTTCAAAGCTTCTGAACCAGGAGTTTAGTTTTGTCAGCGCCTTTACAAGGGCTTCCAGTTCTTCTTCCGTCAGTTCTTTCACAACACTCTCTATCATCTGTTCATGGAACTTCTTATGATGATGATAAGCCTTAACTCCTTTTTCTGACAGGGAGATATAAACAACCCTTCGGTCCTCACTGCTGCGCTGCCGGTCTACATAGCCCTTTTTCACAAGGCTGTTCATGGAAATGGTCAAGGTTCCCACTGTAACGGATAATGCCCTGGCAATGGTTGACATGTTCTTAGGCTCATCTATGCCAATGGCCTCTATCACATGCATATCGTTATTGGTAAGGTCCCCAAATTCCGAGGTGATGATTGCCTTCTGCTCTATATCATTGACATCGCGGAACAGGCTCACCAAAACTTCATTCAGCGTCTCGTAAGTTCCCACGGTTCTCCCTTTCACTTTCTACTTCAAAAGCTTCTTACTGATTGTACAGTATTTTACTTGTTAACACAAGCCCCTAAATCCTTATAAAATTCTTAAAAGCCTGTGACTTTTTTGTGTTTTTTACAGTTTTACCCAAAATCAGGAATGAAATACAAGCCTGGCAAATACTTCGCCCCGTTCCTCAAAGTTTTTAAAGATACCATAGCTTGCAGCTGCCGGAGAAAGCACGCAGCTGTGTCCCGGCCTTGTAATCTGCATGGCCCGCCTCACACCGTCCTCCAGATGTTCGGCCAGGATCAGCCTGGGCCTGTCTTTAAATTCAGGATAAAACTTATATATCTCCTGGTAAATCCGCTTGCCTGTGGCCTCCATGAGGATGATATGGCTTACCTGGCATTCTGACAGATACTCAATCAGCTCCCTGTAATCAATCCCCCGGTCCATGCCCCCGATCAGCACGGTATCCGTGTCCTTCAGCGTCTTAAGGGCCTGTATGGTGGTGTCGCAGATGGTTGATATGGAATCATCATAGTATCTGACCCCATCCCGTTCTCCCAGATACTGAAGCCGGTGGGGCAGCGGCTCATAGGTCTTAAGTCCTGCCGTGAACGCCCCGTCATCCATGCCAAGGATGGCGCACACCCCATAGACCACCCCGATATCAAAATAATTGTGCTGTCCCAGCAGCCTGATCTCATCCACCGGAATCCGGTATGACCTGCCGCGGAAGCGGATCCATGTGCCGTCCGGTTCCTCTGCCACGCTCAGATCCGTGCCCGGCTCATTTACCCCGGCCTTTATAAGCATGGATGGGCAGGCCCCGGATTCAGGCAGGCACTGTACGTTGCATATCAGTATGTCGTCCATCTTCTGGTTCTTGAAGATATTCTGTTTGGCCGCCACATATTTTTCCATGGTTCCGTAATGGTCCAGATGCTCCTCATGTATATTGACCAGGATTCCCATATGGGGGGATACGGTCATGTATTCCAGTTGGTGGCAGGACAGCTCAAACACGATTTTGGTGTCCGGCCTTACCTCCTCCATGTGGTCCAGGGCCGGTATGCCGATATTGCCCAGGATCATGGTGTCCATGCCTGCGTTCTTCAGGATATGGTATAAAAGGGACGTAACCGTACTTTTTCCCTTTGTGCCCGTGATACCGATGATCTGGTCGCGGAAACACTGGAAAAATACTTCTGTCTGTGACAGGATCTGGCACCTGTACTCTTCTATGGGTTTTTCCAGCACGATTCCCGGACTTTTAAAGACCACATCATAGTCATCCATGCAGTTCTGATAGCCCGGCCCTGTTATCCACCGCGCCTCCTCATCCGGCCGCTGCGCCGGGGAAGCCAGGTCCGCTATATCGAGGCTGGCATATCCGCCTGCCTGCTTTATGACATGATAGGTTGACTGGCCTTCCCTTCCAAAACCCAGGAGCAGGACCCGCTTTCCTTTAATCCAGGGAATTATTTTCTCAATCACGTTCATTCTCCTTTTTTAGGGTGTGTCTGAAAATTGCTTTCCGTCATCTGTGGGTATCTGTGTGCACACAGTTCTCCCTGACCACCCTGGCCCAGGCCGGGGGCACCAGGTTCTCACTGTCATAATAGGACGAATACCGGTCCCCGGCAGCCTGGTACTGCTTATAAAGGCCGGTTCCCTTATAATAGGAAAGAAGGGCTGGAAGCTCTTCCCCTTCCTCTTCCATACGATTAATGGTAAGTACCATTGCCGTGTTGATTTCAGCCCTACTGCCAACGCATTCAAAAGGCTTCTCTTCCCGTATGCCGATCAGCTGTTCCAGGGTTTCCTTCATGGTCCAGTCCTGAAGCATATCCCGTCCGAATATGTCCCGCACTTCCTGTGAAGAAAGGAATGGGGAGAGTATCAGGTATACAAACAGGCACTTGGGGCAGTGTCCGCACCAGCTGTCCGTCCTGCTGCCTGCATTGCAGCTGCGGAAAATGGGATGATACTGTTTCTGCCTTGCAAAGTATCCAGCTATCTGGAACTCGCTTAATGGGCGCAGAAGGCTAAAATAGCTGGCGCTTCCCGGAAGGTAACGGTTCTCATATTCATGGAAATCCTTCTCGAATTTAAAGCTCTTGGAATACTGGTGGTTGACCGTGCTCCCCTGGACCGTGCTCTCATTGGCGCTGGATTCATTGGAAAGGGCCACCCAGGATAATCCATGCATCCTGGCTGCGATGATGCTGGAAAATGCCACCAGGGCCGAGAATGGCGTGTGCCCGTTCAGGTATCCCTGCCTGTTCAGTTCCAGCATGTTGGGGTCCAGGGTCCGCTTGGCATTTATGACCTGGCTTTCCTTCAGTCCGGCGGCTTCTGTGGTATGGATGGTCGCGCCTCTGGGGTTGATGATGTAGGCATGGATTGTCTCCCCCGCGCTGCGCAGCAGCTCCAAGGTAACTGCGGAATCCTTGCCGCCGCCAATGGGGACCAGGACTCCTTTTTCCTGGGGGGCCGGGGAATAAGGAGTTTGCAAGGGCTGGGAGGGAGGCATCTTCTGCGGATTATGCATCTCCCGGGAATCATGCCCGGATGACTGTCCCTGAACATTGCATACAATATCCATAAAATCATCCTGCCTGGCTTCCCAAATCTGATTCACATAAAAGAACTCGCCCAGACCGTTATAATACAGGTCCTTCCACCATTCCATCTGCTCCTGGCCAAGGAAACCCGCCTCCACGATTACCCGGGGAGGACATGCAATCTTCCAGTAGCTGACCAGTTCCACCATGCCCAGGGAAAATACCATGTCCTGCATCAGCCGGTCCTCAGTCCACAGGCGTGTATCGCCTGCCGCCTTCGGGAACCGCCAGACAGGGGCAAAGGAGGATAGCCCGGGTATCTCAAACCTGTATGTGATCCTGCACTCACGGCCGTCTTCTTCCATCTCATAGCTTTTATATATGAACTGAGGATACTGCCTTCGCAGGGTCTGATATTGTTCCATAATATGTCCCTTTCCTTACAACACAAACCCGCTGTACACTTTGCCCATCTGCGATACAGGGCGCATATACAACGGATTCCCTTTTTATCTATGGCTATTATAGTCAATAACCCTTGATTTTGCAATGTTTTTTTGTCTGTCAGGGCCTTACCTCAGGGCGCCTGCCAGGATTACGCTGGCAGCCACTCCCACGGCTGTTGCGAACAGTCCGCCTGCCAGGGTATATCTGCCTTTTCTTATTCCCACGGAACTGAAGTAGATACTCATACAGTAAAGCACGGTCTCGGTACTGCTCATGAGCATGGAGGCAATGAGTCCTATGCTGGAATCGGTTCCGTATTCCTTGAAAATGTCCAGCACCAGCCCGGTAGCCGCTGAATTGGAAACCAGCCGTACCAGCACCACGGGCACGATCTGAGGCGGCAGGTGGATTAGGGCAGCCGGGGCCTTGAGCATTTCCCCAAAAAATTCCAGGAAGCCTGACGCCCTGAGCACCCCCACGGAAACCATCAGCCCCACCAGGGTGGGAAGGATTCCCACCACTGTCTTCATGCCATCCTTGGCCCCATCTATAAAATCATCCAGCACAGGACGCCCTGACAGAAGCCCGAAGCCCACAATATAAAAAATCATCAGAGGAACCATGGCCTCTGACAGGAAAAGTATGAACCGCATATGGATATCCCCTGGTTAAGCCGCTTTATATATGGTATTCCGGTGAGGATGGTTTCATTCCCCCTGGATTATATTAGCTGGATCCACACCGGCTCCCAGTCTTTGACGGGCCTTCCCGCACTGCATACCGCCATCCTGCTGTTTTCAAGGGAAAACTCCTTAAAATAGTACTTCATGTCATCCACGTCCTGGGCCACCTCTATCTCCTGTCCCTGAAAACGGATTTCAAATGCATTTAACGCCAGTCCCATCCCCAGCCCGGTTACCTTCATGAAGCTTTCCTTAAGGACCCACAGCCGGAAAAATGCTTCCAGCTTCTGCTGTCCGTCCTCTATCTGTTCCAGATACCTGTATTCTCCCTCATGGAAAAAACGACGGGCCACCTTCTCCTTCATGACGCCGATTCCTTCTATATCGATTCCCACCGGGCTGACGCCGCAGACCCCGGCCGCATAATCCCCGGAATGCGTCAGGTTAAAATGGATATCCGGCCGCCCCGCCACGGATGCCTTTCCGTTGGTCCCATATTCCAGACGGGTTTCCCGGGGATTAAGGCCGTATTGTTTTAAGATGGCATTGAGCGCAATTCCGGCGCCCAGGGAACGGCGGCGGTCAGACTCCATTTTGTGCTGTGTTATCTTGTCCTGACGTTCCCGGGACATTTCATTGAAGTAATATCTGAATGTACCCTCATCTTTCAGCTGATTGATATTAAGGATAAATATATGTTCCATTGGCAGCTCCTTACCTTTATGAATCCCTGCTGATTTATATCTGCATTTATTTTTGCATTTATATTGGCATGTAATCGATAACCTGCCGCCCCACCGGTTACCCATCAGGCGTAAAAATAACGGCGGCAGAATAAATTATAGCACACCGCAGCCTGTGGCTGCAAATAAACTACAGATAAAAATCAGTTGAAACCAGTCCCGGGAGTCATCCTGAACCCAGTACAGCCTTGCGCGGCAATAAAACCGGGAAATCCCTGCCCGGCCCAAAACAGAAGGCCCTGCAGGGATTCCACATCCTAAGGGGTGTTTACAGATTATGATTCCTTTAATTCCAAAACCAGTTCAATCTCAACCGGTATATTCCAGGGAAGTGCCGCCACTCCGATTGCCGATCTGGCGGGCAGACCGATTTCATCGCCGAATACGTCTTTTAAAAGCTGTGACGCCCCGTTAATGACCTGCGGATGTTCATAGAAATCAGGCGCCGATGCCACAAATCCCAGAAGCTTCACAAACTGCTTGATCCTGTTTAAATCCCCCAGTTCATGATGCAGGTTTGATATAATATTAATCATGCAGCGGCGGGCCGCTTCCTGTCCTTCCTCTATTGTATATTCACTGCCCAGCTTTCCTGCCATGTTCTCATCCACCGCATTATGGGGCGCTGTGCCCGATACATAGAGAAGATGGTCCCCATAGGGCCTTACAAGACTGTAAATCCCGCCCTTTGGGGTAGGGTCCGACAACTTGATTCCCAATTCCTCTAGTCTGTCATATACGTTCATTTTATTTTCCTCTTTCCATTATTATTTTTACAACCTGCTCCCTGTCATACCCGCATCCTTCCAGTTCCCTTATCCAGGCAATATCCCCGCAGGAAAGGCTGTCGCTGGAACACTCTATATGGAATACGGTTCCTTCCCTTACCTGGAACCTCAGCTTCAATATCCCTCCGTTCCATTGCAGTTCCTGGCTGACCGTGTATTCCGGGCAGTTATCAACAATCCAGTCCCGGGACTCATATATATCCTGCCCCAGGGGCCTTCCCTGGCTTTCATCCCTGTAAACCACTGGAAGGGACGGCCCAAAGACCTGTCTGAACTGCCCGGCCAGAAGTCCGGCTGCCTGTTTTACCGTAATGTCCGGTATGTATTCTGACAGGTTGGCCACACGTCCCACAATGGATCGCACGCCTTTGGACTCCAGCTTCATGGGGGAGGGGCGCAGGCTTTTTTCAAGATGGTCCTTACGGACCCGGACCATCAATGTGCCATGGAGATATTCATTTCCCCCTTCGCAGTACCCGGCCTGGCCTGAAATCTTCCTGCCTGCCGCCAGGATATCGTTCCTCCCGGAAAATACAGCATCCGTACCCAGCGAACGCAGCATGCCAAGGAGTACTTCCTGCTGCATTGCCTGACTGCCTTCCCCCTCCCGGTTGATAAAGGTGTAGTTCAGGTTACCCAGGTCCTGGTATACTGCCCCGCCCCCGGATTTACGCCTTACAAGACGTATGTCTTCTGATTTGAGATAATCCATATCGCATTCCAGATATGGGTTCTGGTTCCTTCCCAGCACCACGCAGGGACGGTTCACCCAGAGATACAGCAGGGTGCTTCCGCTTTCTGCCTGCTTCAGCAGTTCTTCCTCCAATGCCAGGTTATGGCACGGATTGGTTTCTTTTGATACGACAATCCTATTCATGATAATGTATGCAGCCTGTGGAAAGGCCCATTGCAGCCTCCCATACCGCCTCCGATGTGGTGGGATGGGCGAAAACAGTTCCCGATAAACCGTCATCCGTAAGGTTATTGGTTATGGCAACCGCAATGCAGCCAATCAGAGCCGATGCGTCCGGCCCTACAACCACGCCTCCTATGATCCTGCGGCTTTGTTCTTCCATAATCAGCTTGACAAAGCCCTCTGATTCACCCTGGATCTTTGCCTTGCCGTTTGCAGTAAACGGAAATACGCTGACCTTCACCTTAATGTCTTCTTCCCTGCACTGCTCCTCACTCTTTCCGGCACTCCCAATCTCCGGGGAGGTGAAGATGACGGATGGTATCACGGATTCCCTGCCTTTGGGCCTTTTTAATATCCTGTCAATTACCTGTATTCCCTGGGCGGATGCAGCATGGGCAAGCTGTATCCTGCCATTCACATCCCCAATGGCATAAACTTCTTCCATGTTTGTCTCAAGGTTCCCATCTGTCTTGATTCCCTTTTTATCAAACCGGATTCCTGCCAGTTCCATGGCTTCCCTATCAATCTCCGGCGCCCGGCCTACTGCAACCAGTACCTTTTCCGCGTTAGCCGCATGTTCCATCCCGTCTTTTTCATAGAATACAACCGCTTCCTTGCTGTCAGTCTCCAGCACCCTGGTCACCCTGGATGACAGGTCTATACGGATTCCCTTTTCTTTGGCTGTCCTTGCGATTACAGCCGCTGCCTGGGCATCCGTAGTCCCCAGCATATGGTCCATATATTCAATCACATGGACCCGGCATCCAAACGCGGCGTATAAAAAGGCAAATTCCATGCCAATCACGCCTGCGCCTATGATGATTAAGGAATGCGGGATGGACCGGCTGTCCAGGGCTTCCCGGCTGTCCATACAGACCGGTGTCCTGGCCCAGTCCGGCATCACTGGCCTGGAGCCGGCAGCCAGCACCACATGTCCGGCCTTTATTTCATAAGCGGAGTCCCCGCCTTTTACCATGACAGCCCTGTCCGGCATCACCTGCGCCGTACCAGTTATCACGGTCACACGGCTGCTGTCTAACAGGAAACCTATGCCGCGGCGGTTTTCCCCGCAGATCCTGTCCTTCCGGTCAAATACCTTGTCCATATCAACCGTGACATTGCCGGAACTGATACCGAATTCCCCTGCCCGCCTGAATGTATCATACAGGTGCGCGCTCTGTAATAATGTCTTGGTAGGGATGCAGCCCCTGTTGAGACAGGTTCCCCCAAGCTGGTCCTTTTCAATCAGGACCACCCTGAGTCCCTGGCCCGCGGCGTATAATGCAGTTACGTATCCCCCTGGACCTGCGCCGATGACAGCCACATCTGTCTCCATGCGCTTTATGTCCTGGCAGGGTGCTGCATTTTTATCCATGGCGGGTTCTCTGCCATCCGCTCCACTGCCGTCAGCCGCTTCTTCATATTCAAACAGCACATCCCCGGTCCGTACCTGGCTTCCCTCCTCCACGCAGATCCTTGTAATCCTTCCGGCCACCATGGACTTGAATGGCCGGTTTCCTTTTCCGGTCTCTGTATTTAACAGCGTCTGCCCCGGTTCCACCCGGTCGCCCACCCTGACCTCTATGGTTCCGGCAACCGCTGACTTTCCGCCCATGATCAGGCCCATCCTTATTTCCACGCTGCTGACCTCCCTTCATATCCGCCCCCAGGGCATGATTGAAAATTCATTCCTGTGGTCTGCATGTCCCTGGCTGTTTCCGGTCCATCATTCAGACAGTATAAGCTCCGGCGCTTCCAGTTCCACGCCGTGCCTGAAGGAATCCCCTACCGGGCACATCCTCTCCACTGCCTTTACCAGCTCCTCAACCTGCACCTTGGGCGCCTTGCTCTTAATGATGAACCTGAAATGGATTTTCTGAAGGCCCGGCCTTACGTCCGGATCCATTCCGCTGAAACCATCCGAATCCATCCTGCCTTCTGCTTCCACCTTAATGTCATCCACAGGAATCCCATAGAAATCCGCAAATATGGATGCTGTTATTGTCTGGCAGGCGCACACGCTGCACAGGGCCAGCTCAATTGGGTTCATACCCGCGTTGGTCCCTCCCTGTTCCTGGGGTTCATCCAGGATAATGGAAAAATCCCTGGCTGATGCCCTTACCTTTAATCCCTCAATTAATTCTGATTTTGCCGTGTATGTCTTTAATGCCATGACTGCCTCCTCTTTTTCAGCATCCCCTGGTTAAGGCCAAGGGATCCGTATCCCCTTCTTTTGTCACGGTACAGAGGGAAATCAGGTCCTCTGTCTCCGATGTGTTCCAGAACGAATGGGGAACCTCCTCAGGCACGTAAACCCAGTATCCGGCCCCGATATCATAAATTTCGTCCCCAATCTGGAATTTTCCTTCCCCGGCAATGCACACAAACCAGTGCACCCACGGATGGTGGTTTGACGCTGCCCTGCCGCCTGGTTTCAGGGTAAAACACCTCATGACGTGGGTGGGCCAGAACCGCTCCGGCCCAAATACAATCCTCTTTTCACCGCCAAGCATGTGCATCCCTGCGTCCACCATCGGCAAATCAATAATCTTTCCACATAATTGTTCTTTTCCTGTATCGCCCATTTCCCTGTCCTCCTCTTTACTTTTTAATGCATGATTTCAGATATTCCATAAGACGGTCTATGTCCCGGGTATTATTGTAGTAGTGCAGGGCTACCCTCATCCTGTCCTGCCCCTGAAGCTTTGCCCTTATACCGGCTTCCCTGATCAGTCCTTCGGTCAGCCCCAGCCCGGCGGGCAGTTTAAGGGATACCAGACCCGACCTGTATGCCCTTTGGTGTGGACAGAAAATAGAAAAACCATCCAATTTCTGAACCTCACTGTATAAATAATCGGTCAGGTCCAGGATATAATCCTCAATATCCCTGCCCCCCAGCCTCATATAGGTCTTAACCGTTTCATGAAGCCCATACAGTCCAATGGCTGGCAGGCCCCCATTCTCAAAGCGGCTGGCCTTCTCACTGATTACCAGGTCAAATGGCCCGCCGTTAATACGGTCCTGGACATTGGCCCATCCCATCTCGGACTGTTTCAGTTTCTTCATGAAGTCTTTATCAATGTAGGCGAAGCCTATGCCCTGGATCCCCTGCAGCCATTTATAGGCCGATGTGGTAAGGAAATCAATCTTCATATCCTTCACATCCAGCTGCATTGCACCGCAGGCCTGGGTGGCGTCCACCCCAAAGGGAATATGGTGTTCCCTGCACCATGTGCCAATGGTCTTTAAATCGTGCCTGTAACCATTCCCGCTGTCCACATGGCACACAGTGACTGCCTTCGTATGCTCATCGGCCAGTGAGAACAGGCTTTCCGGTGCAGTCTCCCCGTTGACCGCCCCGGCCACCCGCACCTCCAGTCCAAGCTGTTCCCTGAGGTTCAGCCATACATAGGTCATGGCGGGGAATGCATTTTCATATATGACAACATTATCCCCCTTCTCAAAGACCAGCCCATTACAGAAGATGTTGAACAGCGAGGACGAGTTCTGTCCAAATGCAATTTCATCCCCGCTTTCTGCACCAATCATTTCCGCAATCCCGTCCCTGACATCATCCGCATACTCCCACTGCCAATGATAGTCGTCAATATCCATCGCGAGATCTGTCCTGTTCTGCAGATAAGTGTTCATTGCGTCGCAGGCATACTGCGGAATCAGTCCGGTGGTTGCCGTATCCAGGTACGTATACCGGTCCAGTACCGGATAGTGCCATCTTTCACGATTAAATTTGTTATCCATGTTATCTCCTTTTAATTAAGGTTACTCCTCATCCTTTGTAAGATTCATCTTAAGCCAGTCCTTACCTTCCACCAGTTTGGATACCATCATGGCTGCAATCGTATCCCCGGTTGCATTGATGCATGTCCCCGGAGGGTCAACCAGGAAACCGATTGTTGCGATGATTGGAAATGCCTCTGCTGGAAATCCATACAGGCTTACAATCAGCATCTCCCCAATCAGCCCGCCTCCCGGCACGCCTGACATGACAACGCCCGACATGATGGCAATGAGCATGGCCGATGCAAATGTCCCGAATCCTGTGAAGGGCTTTCCGAAAATACCAAATAAAAACGCTATTTTCAGCAACGTGGAAAAAATGGTCCCGTCCATGTGCATGGTGGCTCCCAGAGGAAGTACGATTTCCCTTATATCCTTGGGCACGCCTATGTTCCTGGCAGCATCCAGGTTTACAGGCAGTGTTGCAACCGAACTCTGGGTGGCGATGGAGGTTGCCGCAGGAGGAAGGATGAATTTCCACATCCTCCTAAAGCCGTCCTTTCCGGCTGCCCAGTATGAATACAGTGAAAAGAATACGACAAAGTAAGCAGCACATACCGGATAATATACCAGCATTGCCCTTCCGTAAGCCCCCAGCAGGTTAGGGCCGAATTCCCCAACCAGGTTTGCAAAGTAGGCGCCAAGTCCAATGGGAGCATACATCATGATGATGTTGACAATCTTCATCATGATATCAGCCAGGTTATTCACGACCTGCCCGACCGCGCTTTCCTTACCGCCGCAGGCGCTGATACAGAAACCGAACATAATGGAAAATATAATCAGCGGCAGCATGTTCTGGCGTGAAAGCAGGGCTGAGAAATCGCTGACCGTCAGCGCTTTGACAATGGCGTCCGACAGCTTTACCGCCTCCATCTCACCAGCCGCTTCCATGGTAATATGTACGCCTGCCGCGGGCGGGTATATTGTGACGATGAATATGATGATGACACCTGCTATCAGGCCGGTGACCACAAATACTGCCAGTAAGCTGCCCAGGATCTTTCCCAGGCGCTTCATGTTCAGCATATTGCCAATGGCGCTGGCAATGGTTGCAAACACAAGCGGTACAATGGCCGTGAACATCAGATTCAGGAAGATATCACCAAATGGCTTTAAAACCGTGGCCTTTTCCCCCATAACCAGACCGATAATTGAACCAATGATAATCGAAGAAATCAGCAAAATAGGAAATCTGTAACTCTTCCAGACGCTTTGCGTCTTTTTCTGTTCAGTCATGTAGAACCTCCTTTGTATATACCTCTCATTTTCGCTGCTTATACATTCTCCGGATAACGTATGAAACGCTTTATACCATATTATCACGCAATTATCGTGCCAATTATCTGATATTTTATTGGGATATTGTGAATCTGTTGATTTTATCAAGAAATATCAATAAAAAACTTTTTTTACAGGCTGGCTGAATGCTCCCCCTTCCCGCTATCTCTGAAAAAGCGGGAAATAAAACGGCAGTAAAACGGTTTCTTTTGAGCCGTTTTACTGCCGTTAATTATGCCGTTTTTATGCCGTTAATTATGCTGCTAATACTGCCGTTAATACTGCTATTAATACTGCCGCTTATACTACTAATACTGCCATTAACCCTGCCGTCCATCCATCATTTCCCCTGAGGATCCAAAGCGCTATAGTGCAGGACATACTTCCCCTTATCCGTAATCCTGCTCCCGCCCCGTCCTTTCCGGACCATGATATATCCCATGGAATCAAGTTCACATAAAATTTCCCTCACCTCATAGACGGATAGATTGAGCCCTTCCTCGCGGCTGCATCCGGAAAGTCTTTCCCGGCTGATGGAAACCCTGCCCTGATTGCTTTCCAGAATCTTATTCAGGACAAAGAGATACGCCTCCTGCCTCATGGACGCCATCTGCCTGAATTCCAGGATTGTATTGTCCTGGCATTCCAGGGAAGGCTCCTTCTCCGGCTTAACCCTGCCATGAAAGAACCCGGGAGGCAGGTCCTCATACTCAATGACCTTCTTGTCCAGAAAAGAAAAATAATCCGCACAATTCTTCAGTTCCCTGACATTTCCTCTCCAGCAGTGGCTCTTAAGCGCCTCGCAAACCGGCCCGGAAAGCTGGAACCTGGAACCATTTTCCTCTGCAAACATCTGGATTAACGGTATGATGTCCTCCGTGCGCTCCCTGAGGGGCGGAAGGTTGATGGGAAGCGTGTTAAGCCTGTAATACAAATCTTCCCTGAATTCCCCCTTTTGTACCAGCTGTTCCAGGTTACGGTTGGTGGCTGCTATAATCCTTACATCTATGGATATCAGCCTGGTATCCCCCAGGCGCATCACCTCATGTTCCTGAATCACCCTCAGAAGCTTCACCTGGAGCATGGGACTCATGCCCTCCACCTCGTCCAAAAACAGGGTGCCATTATGTGCAAACTCAAACAATCCCAGCCTGCCGCCCTTCTTTGCTCCTGTAAACGCGCCGTCCACATAGCCGAACAGTTCACTTTCCAGAAGGTTCTCAGGCAGCGCCGCACAGTTTAGGGCGATGAACGGCTCAACCCTGCGGTCCGATGCATTGTGGATGGCCTGGGCGAACAGTTCCTTTCCAGTACCGCTTTCCCCTGTAATCAGGATGGAGGCCCTGGTACCCGCCATCTTTTTTGCGATTTCCCTGACCCGGTCAATGGACGGGCTGATCCCAATGATATTATCAAATGTGTATTTTGCCGTATGGCCCTTATTCAACAGCTGATTACGTATCTTATGCTGTTTCTCCTCCTCCTCGCCAAAATGCTGGAGCATGACAAGAAACCCCATATTCTTCTGGTTATGGCTGATGGGATATATGCCCACTGTCACCGGGTTCTGGTTGATTTTAACCAGTTTTGCATCTATTTTCCTGTGTGTCCGCCTGCACTCCTCAAAGGGAAGGTAGGGAAACAGCTCTTCTGCCTGCTGTCCGATGGCATCTGCAAGATTCCTTCCCACAATCGTCTCAGCCTTTTTATTACAGATGAATACGGCGCCCTGCTCATTGATACCGAGGATACCGATCTCCATGATGTCAATCAGGCTCTGGAAACTGGATTCCAAACGCAAGGCCCTCCCGAACAGCTCATCGAAATTATAATTATTGGATGCAATGGACGCAAGATGGGCCTTCCACTTACGGTTCTCCCATAAGTCATACATCTTAAGCTTCAATGCGATTTCCACCAGGGTCCCGCTGTCCATCTGCCGCTGCCCCACGTCTATGATATGGGGAATCCCTTCCGGCACGTACCTCGCCTCATCCGGTGTGATTGCATACTGTATACCTTCTGCCAGCTTAAGGGACGCCCCCGGATAAAAAGGTATGTAATTAATGTGGCTGGCCCCCAGCTGGATCAGCTTTGTAACCGCCTCCTGGGCCATAGGCTCATTCAGGTTGACCAGAAGCGCCTCTGTCCCTGAGGGAATCAGGCTGAGGCGCTGCAGTATATCATGGGAAAATGTGACACATAGCATGACAATGGGAATGCCGCCCTCCACCTGGGTATGGAAATCAGGGAGATTTTCAAGGGCATCCGTGGTAATACAGTACAGGTCTGCTTTTTCCAATCCATTTTTCCTGATGGACGGCACATCCATTGAAAATGCCTCTATCCGGTTGTCAAACAGGAACTCCATCTGTTCCGCATGGAATGCCCCGGCCCTTTCATCATAAGAAATCACTGCTACACGTTTCAAAAATTACCTTCCCCCCTACTCCACAAACAAAGGCGTGGAATAATACCGGTCCCCGCTGTCCGGCAGCAGGGCCACGATGGTCTTCCCCTCATTTTCAGGACGTTTTGCCACCTGGATGGCTGCATACAGGGCTGCGCCTGAGGATATCCCCACCAGTATTCCCTCTTTCCTTGCCAGCAGTTTCGCAGTGGTAAAGGGCACATCATTGTCCACCGCAATGATTTCATCATATATGCCCGTGTCCAGCACTTCAGGGATAAAACCAGCGCCGATTCCCTGGATCTTGTGGGGGCCGGCGGCCTTTCCCGACAGCACGGCCGAGGTGGCGGGTTCCACTGCGATTACCTGGATGTCCGGGTTCTGCTGTTTTAAGTAGGCGCCGGTTCCGGTAATGGTTCCCCCGGTTCCCACGCTTGCCACGAAAATGTCCACTTTCCCATCTGTGTCGTTCCAGATTTCCGGCCCGGTTGTGCCTATATGGGCCTTGGGGTTCACTGGATTTACAAACTGTCCCGGAATAAAGCTGTCCGGAATCTCCTTTGACAGTTCCTCTGCCTTCTCAATGGCACCTGTCATGCCCAGCTCCCCGGGAGTCAGCACGATCTCCGCCCCGTAAGCCTTCAGTATGTTGCGCCGCTCTATGCTCATGGTGTCGGGCATGGTCAGTATCATCCTGTATCCTTTTGCGGCCGCAATGGACGCCAGGCCGATACCGGTATTGCCTGAGGTGGGTTCAATGATGACGGAACCTGGTTTCAGCCTGCCTGTCTGCTCCGCATCCTCAATCATGGCCTTCCCCACCCGGTCCTTCACGCTGCCCGCGGGATTCAGATATTCCAGCTTAACCAATATCCGTGCCTTCAGATTCTCCTGCCGCTCAATGTTGGCCACCTCTACCAGAGGGGTGTTTCCTACCAGCTCCATCACGCCTTTGTAAATCTTTTCCATAGACTCCACCTTTCCCTTTCCATAATTCATAGTTAAATACTAGGTTTAGTAGGATTATAGGGCGGGGACACACATTTGTCAAGTATGTATTATGTGTGTCCCCTGTATTTACAGAGATTTTTAATTGATTTTACCTGATATAGCGCTAACTGTCCGCTACTGGACCATGGCCCCGCTGCTTCCAAAGGTATAGGATACACCGTCTATATCCATGGTGGTATTGCTTATCATACAGCCGTTGGGATCCAGATAATACCATGATCCGTCCACCTGGACCCAGCCTGTCTGTTTCCTGTAATCCTTCATGTAATACCAGCTGCCGTCCACATGCTTCCAGCCGTCCGCCGGTATCAGGGATGCGTAATCCGCAAATGCAAGCTCAATGGTCACATTTCCATTGATGCCGTCCACGGTTCCGGTGTCCGTGCCCTGCCATATGGTACGGTTGGGGTAGCTGTTTATGGTTCCATACCTGGCATACCAGATGTCATAGGGGATCTGGCTGGTGTCCATATTCTTAGTCAGCCACTCATTATTGGCATAGACCACGGGGCGGTAGCCTGCATCTGCTATGGTCTTGCAGAACGCATTTACATTATCCGTAATCTGCTGTCTGGTCAGGCCGTTGTCCAGAAGGTGCTGGGACTCCACATCATAGGCAATGGGGTAGGAGATGGGGAAATCCTTTATCACCTTGAGCACATACCCCGCTTCGTCAATGGCTGTCTGTACATCCAGGGCCTGGGTATAGAAAAATACCCCTGCCTTGATCCCATTGGCATCGGCTTCCATTACATTCCGGTCAAAATAGGGGTCCTTATCCCTGTAATAGCCAACACGTATCATTGCAAAAGATACCCCGTCTGCAGCCGCCTTTGCCCAGTCAATGCCATTTTCCGCATTGGCCCTGTTCTGGTACTTGGTTACCGTGATTCCTTTTGCCAGGGCGCCTGCTATGGGGGCGCCTGACGCATCCACATACTGTCCGTTTTCCATGGTCCATGGCTGGGCTCCCATGGATGTGAATGTCATTGCCGCCCCCAGGATGCCTGCCAGCACGGCTGTCCTGAATACCGGACGGATGGGGGTTGGGGCGGATGGCCGGAGGGCTGCTCTGCCTGACATTTTCTTATCTCTCATTTTCATATTTTTGTCACCTCATATAATTATTATTGCCGTTTTCCCAATCTTACCATGTATCCGGCTTCCAGACTTTATCATTCTATTAATAATTCCTTTCAAGTTGGGATATGGCAAAATGCAGGCTATCTTGGAACGGCTCCATCTTGTTATATAAAAGTGCTTTTTAAGTTAAGTCCCACGTTTTAGGTCTGTGCAGGTATGGGGGAAGGATGGTCTTATTATTCCCTTTTGCGCTATTGATCTGTATTTGCGTCAAAAACAGGCATTGGCTTAAATCGGTATTGCATATATTCGTGTCACGTGTATCAGCACCTAAAAAATTGGCCCCATATAGGTTAGATTGTCCTAAATTAGCCGCAATCAGTAAGGACATACTGAAATCCTTGCCTTTAAGGTTTTTTTGTTTCATATTTTTTCCAATATAATTCTTAGAAGATACTTTACCTGAATCAGGAAAATAGGATTGGAATATTGTGCAGATATGCCTGAGGTAGTTATTCGACTTCCCACAAAATGGCTGGACATCTAAAACAGCCAGCCTTTCCAACGGTATATCTATTAATTTATTTCCCTCGTCAATTAACAATCCGGCCTGTTTCTTTTCGGACTGCGGCAACTGTAATATGAAACATTGTGATAAATACCAAAGCGTCTGATATACCCTCATGACAGCTAAAAATGAATTGAATATCTGTTCCGCCTCTTTTTGGGGAATCGTACGCCAATTCGGCAAGTCCTTAATATAACGGGTAACATACTGCCCCGCACCAAAACAATCATAAGCCATACAGCCTTTCAGCCCCTGTTCCGATAATTGTGGATATACCTTGCATTGATAATCAGGCTGAAGATTTTTACAGGCTGTCCCGGCTTTTTTATCTTTAGGAAACCCATCCGATTTTGAAAAATATAAGGCAACACAGCATAATCCGCTGCAGCTTCTGCAGTTGATCTTATATGGTTCGAATATGGATAAATCAATGTCTTTTTCATATATCATATGGATACCTCCTTCAAAAGGCGTAACATCTGTGACACCACTACGATATAGTATAAATAGTTAGGAGAATGAAGTCAACAAAGGCCAAGGAAGCGCTGCATAAATCAAAAAAGACAGACCGTCCTTTCCCGTGCTCCCACAGGTCCCATCGGTCTGTCTTCACTGTTAATAGAACACCTTAAAGTATTCCTGATACGTATCACGTATAAATACCAGGTGTTCCTTCATGTAAAAATAAGCAAACTCCCCGTTCCTCGCCATCAATGCATCGCTGATGTTCTGATGCTGCTGGGCAATCTTGGCAGCCACGCTTTTCTGGCGCACCGGAGGCACAAGGCTGCGGATGGCTGGGGATGTCTCCATACTGTTCATCTGGTCAAACCATTGGAGCAGCACAGGGTTGTGGGTGGCCGCTATGATGGAGCGGTGAAATTCCCCGTCCTCATAGCCCTTTGAGCCGATGCATCCTGCAATGGCCTTAAGCTCCTCATCCGTTGCAGTGACAGCGATTTCCCTTACCACAGACGGTTCCAGAAGGATACGTGCATTGGTGGAGTTAATGAACTGCTCGTTATATGCCTCCGTCTCCTCTTCCCCGCTTTCAAGTTCGCTGCCGTCAACCACCACGAAGCTCCCCTTGCCCTTGTGGGTTTCGATGACTCCGGCTTCATTGAGAAGGCGCAGGGCTTCACGCACCGTAATCCTGCTGACCCCGGTCATCTCAATCAGTTCCTTTTCACTTGGCAGCAGGTCGCCTTTTTTGTATATCCCCTGCACAATCATGTTCTTTATCTGCTCAACTACCTGCTCGTACAGTTTGGGCCTGTCCACTACCTGAAACATGCTGTTACCTCCACCCCTATAAAATAATGTGAAAGTATTATAACACAGGGGGTTCCCAAGGTGCAAGCCCTGGAGGGATCCAGATAAAAGCCCCATTGCAGGATTCAGATACAAACCGCAGCTAAAATGCCCAGCCCCTGTCTCACGGGTGTCCTGCCGCCTGCGCCCTGCTCTTTAAGAACCCGTCAAACGTAATGAACAGTATGCTGGTAACCACAAGACAGCCGCCCGCCACAATCCCCAGTGTCACCGGGTCATCAAACCAGATGGTGCCGAATACCACGCTGACAATCGGTTCCAGCATGGACACAAAGGCTGCCGTGGATGCACCCAGCCTGCTGATTCCATACATCATGAGGAAGTAACCGCTCACCGTGAAAAGTCCGGACCCGCCAATCAGAAGGGCCCAGCCGCTTAATCCCCCGGCCGGGGCCTGAAGGGTTCCTGTGGCTGCCGACAGCACTGCAAATATCACGGTTCCTGGAAGGGATACATAAAACAGCTTTGCCTCGATTGGCAGGTCATTGGCAGGCCCCTTTTCATTGGCAATCAGATATCCCCCATAGGTAAGGGAGGATGCAATGGCTGTCACGATCCCGATAACCGGCATCTTCCCGCCCGCCCCGGTTAAGAAGGCCATGCCTGTTATGGACACGATGATTGCAGCTACCTGAAGTTTGGAAAATCCCTCCCTGAACACGGTCCCCATGATAATGCACACCACGGTGGGATACAGGAAATTCAGCATGATGGCGGTCCCCACCGGAAGATACAGGTAACTGGTGTTTAACAGCAGCGCCGTGAACATCATCCCGCTGGCTCCCATGATAAGCGCCTGGATAAGCTGTATCCTGGACGCCTTTAAGCTGCGTCCCTTTATGCGGGCCATTAACAGGCACACAAGGCTGATTGTAAGGTTCGTAAAAAACATCAGGCTGTTCATGGGTAGTCCGTCCACCAGCAGCGTCTTCTGCATACTTGGCATGATTCCTAATAAAGTGGCTGCTCCTGCCACAGCAATTATTCCGATTAACATACGTTTGTTTCTCACCTCTCAAGCTGTTTCTTCATCATTTCCACAGCCTTTTTCTTCTGCTCCGCCAGCTGTCTGGCTTTAAATCCATCCTCCGTCAGAAGGGTCAGGGCGCCTGTGGGACAGACCTTGACACAGGCCGGGACCATCCCGGCTTTCTGGCGCTCGATACACGCGTCACACTTGCGCATTTTCCCGTCAGGGCCAAAGGCCGGAACACCGTAAGGGCATGCCATTGCACAGGAATGGCAGCCGATGCAGTTGGCGGTATCGTAAAGTGTGAACCCTGATTCTGCATCCTTGGTAAGGCAGCCGCAGGGACAGCCCATGACGCAGGGCGCATCCGCGCAATGCATGCAGCTTACCGAATAAAAATGCAGGTCCCCGGTCCTGCCTTCCAGGGTGAAGGTATGGCGGAAGGGCTGCTCCCCTGCCGGGATATCAATATCATTCTGGTCCATGCAGGCCAGTGCACAGGCGCCGCAGGCAGAACATTTTTCTGAATCAAAATATAAATACCGTTTCATTTTCTTAATTACCTCCTGCTTTCCTGACCGCACACCTGGTGGAGCGGTAAGCCGGGAATCCTGAATACGGGTCCAGATGGTCCCCATCCATGATACTCTCGGCATCGGCCTCCGAATACCCATGGAACAGGTTGACCAGTTTTTCAGGTACGGACAAGGTGGGATGGACCTTTACCCTGATGGCGCCCCGGGCCGTGGATATCTCAATCCAATCCCCTTCTTTGACTCCCAGGCGGTCACAGTCCGCCTGATTCATATCTGCGGTCGGCTCGGGCTGCAGGGAGCGGTTTCTGGGAACCTTGTGCAGACGGCTGTGGATGGCTCCTGGTATACGTGAACCGGATGTGAATACAAATGGGTATGCTTCCGGATCCGCATCGTCTAATGGCTCCTTATAGGTGGGCAGCGGCTCCAGCCCCCACTCAGGATGCTGTTCAATAATAGCGCTCTTAAGCTCAAACTTCCCGGTTGGCGTGTCAAGTCCCTTTTCCAGCAGTTCCAGATCACCATGCGTGCTTACCTCTGCAATCCTGACGGGGAGGTCTGCCTTCTTAAGTTCCTCCACTGTCACACCGAAATCATCCAGTATATAGTGCTGGATAAAATATTCATATCCGTTCTTAAGCACCTCGTCCGGCAGGTCCATGACCCTTGCAAGTTCGGTACAGATCTCCACATCGCTCCTTGCTTCCCCGATGCGCTCAATTACCGGGCTGGTATACCAGGCAACGCCGCCCGGATACGGTTTGAACTCCCCTCTCTCAAAGGAAGAACAGGCCGGAAGCACGATATCCGCCCACATGGCTGTGTCTGTCATGAAAAGGTCTGTGTCAACAAAGAAATCCAGGCTTTCCAGCGCCTTAAACATGCGGCCTGAATCCGGGAACATACGCCCATTCAGCCCCAGTGCGAACACGGCCCTTAAGGGGTATGGTTTACCTTCCAGGATCTGACGCGGCATATCCATGGCCTGCATCTCCCCCTCCAAATAGTTCCACAGCGGGAAGCGCTCAGCCCCCACCGGCTCCTTCACATCCCTGGGCCTTGTCTCATACAGGTATTGGTTCTCCCTTGTCTCAAATCCGCAGGGCACATGCATGTAGCTGTGCACGGACAGTTTCTGTCCTCCCGTCCTGTCAAAGTTGCCCGTGATGGCCAACAGGGCCATGACCGAGCGGTAATTCTGAAGCCCGTTGCGGTGATGGCACAGGGGGGCGGAGGACTCATTGCAGCTCATCCGGGGATTTTCGTGGATCAGCCGGGCCGCCGCCACTACCTGGGGGTAAGGCACGCCTGTGATGGACTCGATGTTTCCTTCATTAAACTGCCTTACATACTCCGCGTACTCTTCAAACCCGTACACATAGCGGTCTATATAGGGCCTGTCAATCCAGTCATTTTCTATGAGCACATTGGCAATTGCATGGGCCAGGGCGCCGTCGGTCCCGGTTTTCGGCTGGAGGAATAAATCCGCCAGTTTTTCAGTGGCCGGCGTGCGCCGGGTGTCCACAATCAGGAACTTAAGTCCTTTTTCCTTCAGTTCCATGGCGTTGTGGGCGCCCATATAGCTGGAATAGAACGGGTTAAATGCCCAGCCCAGGAACAGGTCTGAATTACCCATGTCAGGATTCCCCTGCTCTCCTGCGGCCACCTTCCATGCCATGAATGCCGCCGTGTAACAGGCGCTGGACTCACAGCCGTAGTTGGGGCTTCCAAAGGCGTAGGCCAGACGCCTTAACATCTGGCGGTACCACTTGGAATAACCGGAATAAAAGGCAACGCTCTCAGCCCCGTATGTCTCCTTACAGCGGTTTAAGCCCTTTGCGATTTCCGCATACGCCTCATCCCATGAGATCGGTTCAAACCTGCCCTCACCGCGTTTCCCAACCCGTTTTAAAGGCGTCTTGATCCTGTCTTCCCTGTAGATGTATTCACGGTTGGCCATCCCCTTGGTACAAAGGCGCCCGTCATTGGATGGATGGCCGTCAATGCCTTCGATTTTAATTACTTTACCGTCCTTTATGTAGGCATTGATACCGCAGTGCATACCCGGCGAACAGATGTCGCACATGGTGTGGCGGACCTCAATCCCTGTGTCAGATCCGGGTATCTTTGCTTTTATCCTACGTTCCAATTCTGTCATATCGCTGCCTCCAAATAATCCATAAAACTTTCTTCCAGCCCATAACGCACCAGCTGCCCCCTCTGCTCCGGGGTAAAACGGCATGGCTCGCCCCTGAGGAGTTTAATCAGATGTGCTTTCAGGATACCGGATATACCGTGGTTATCCAGTATGTTGAATCCCACCGGCTTCCCGTCCTGAATGACGGCCTGAAGGTAAAAACCTTTATTATTGTTGGTGTATGTATAGGTGTCCCCGGTCAGGCGGTTATCTCCCAGGCCGATGAAATCCATATCCAGGAAATGGGTGATATTGTGCAGGATATTGCCGTCCGTCCCATCCGCCACACCGGCCATGTTGCGTCCGGCCACGCGGCCTTGGACCCCTGCGTTGGCCCACAGCCCGATGATCTGGGTCTGGCCGGACTGCATGTTGTTGCCCTGACAGCAGTCGCCTGCGGCGAAAATGTCCCTGGCGCTGGTATGCATGCGCTCATCCACCACAATGCCCCTGTCAATGGCAATCTCATCCGGGTCCAGTATTCCGGTGCATGCCCTGGTTCCTATGTTTAATATGAGCATTTCCGTCTCAAGGCAGCTGCCGTCCCCCAGATGGACCGTGTAGCCTGTGACATTTCCCTGTCCGTCCACATGTTCCTCTGCTGATGTGATGGCCTGCCCGAAGGCCATATCCATGCCCATGGCCCGGATGCGTTCCTCTATGATTTCCGATACCTGGGGATATGCCGCCAGCGCAAATATGTGGGGCGCCATGTCGGCCAGGGTTACGTGGATGCCCTTCTTATGCAGGAGTTCCGCCACCTTGATTCCCACCATGGAAGCGCCTACCACCACTGCGTCTTTATAATCCCTGGCCGCAAGGGCATCATGGAGACGGACCGCATCCTCTACCGTCCTCATGCAGAATGCCCCTTTAAGGCCTGCAAATGAGCCGGGCACAAACGCCGAGGCCCCGGTTGCAACCAGTATCCTGTCGTAATGCCTTGTTTGTCCGTCCTCAGTTATAACAGCCTTTTCCCGTGCATTTACAGCCTTAACCTTTGTATGGGTGATGAAGCTGGCCTTATAGCGGCCCGCGATTTCTTCCAGGGTGCCAAAGGGGAACATCCCCTCAAAGGGCAGGCGCCCGGCTGTATAATAAGTGGTAAGCATGGGGTTGTAGGGCGGCAGAGCCGTATCACTGTATATATCAATGGCGGCATCACAGCCAGCTTCCCGGATGGCGGCCAGCCCATGATAGCCCGCGCACCCGAATCCTATAATTGCAAAACGTTCCATGACTGCGTATCAGCCCCTTTCCGTATTGTCTTTCTTCTATGACTTTCTTCTGTTATATTTCTTCCCTAATCCATAAAGCGGCAAAAAAGGATGCGTACGGCATCCCTTTTTGCCCAGAGCGTGTCTGGAAATTACATCCTGCCATGCGTGCGTCCCGCTTTGCAGGGCGTACGCATGGCGGGATTGAAATCCCAAACACGCTCCAGGGTCCTGTGCCACAGCAACCCTTTTATATGCATATCAGTTAAATCAGTTTCATTATTTCTCTTTTGATGCGGCTGCTTCCATGCGGACCGCGCCCCGGGCGCCCTCTGCCTTCTTGGATGCCACGTATTTGTAACGTACCTGTGTATATACAAACAGGATCACGATATAGATAACACAGCAGATGGCTGCCGGTACCGTCAGGTCTGACAGGTTCACGTAAGAGGTTCCCAGCATCAGGAATCCGATGAAAAGAAGGATTGTATGTAAGGTGCTGTCCTTCATATAAAATGCGGACTTCTTATATTCCTCAGGCAGATGCTTCGGCAGGTTCCAGCATGCCAGCAGGACCATGAATTCTGTAATCATATCGGTTCCCACGCCCATGTTGGAAATCAGTGTCAGGTCCATTCCCGTAACAAGGGGAAGCGCACCCATGACAAAGAACACACCCAGGATGATGACCGGAACGCCGTTTTTATTTTCCTCCGCGCATTTCTCAGGAAGCCAGCCCTCTTTGGCCGCTGCCTGGAGTCCGCGGGTCACCCAGCTCAGTGTTCCGTTCAGGGTGGTCAGCAGTGCGAACATGGCGCCGCCGAATACAAAGAAAAGATACAGCCATGTTGGGAAAATCTCCTGCGCAACCAGGGTAAGGTTCTGGAACGCCACATCCTCAATGGGCAGCACCCCGGCTGCCACGATGCCGATCAGCGCATAGAATACGGCTACGATGGAAGTGGACAGGATGATTACCTTCGGTATGGTCTTCGACGGTTCGATGATATCATCGCCGTTCTCAGCAACGAACTTCGCGCCGCCGCAGGCAAAGCTTAAAAGCGCAACACCTGTAAAGAAGTTCTTAGGTCCGTTGGGCATGATGTTCTTAGTTGCCAGGTTCAAGGTTCCCCAGTTAACCTTTGGAAGACCGAATATGATGAATGTAAACAGGCTGACCATCAGGAAGGCAACCATGCATTTCTGGACCTTGGCACTGGACTGGAGCCCGATCATATTAACGCCGGTACAGACAACCAGTGCAAACATGGCTATGAGTGATTCGTTAAAGCCAGTGAAAATGGAGCAGAAGTAACTTGCAAAACCTTTTGCAAATGTTGCAATCAGCACCTGGCTCAGCACGAACATGCCGATGTACATGAAACCTGCCTTGTCCCCCATCAGGCGCTTCACATATGTATAGCCTGCGCCGGATGCCGGTATGGTGGATGTCAGGATGATGAACGGGACACATGTCACGATTGCTAAAAGCGCGCCCAAGATGAATGCCAGCGGTGTGCCGTGGCCCGTAAGGCCGATTACAACGCCGGTCAGCACCATGATTCCTGAACCGATGATCTGTCCGACAGCCAGTCCCATACAGTCGCTGAAGCCTATCTTTTTATGGGTGTTTTCTTTGGTATTACTCATTCTAAAATTTCCCCCTTATTAGTAGAGTTTTACATTGATAGCATTTCTTACTTTACATACTTGTCATACATCATTGCCATCTGTTCCAGTCCCTTTATAAGCGTGTCCCTGGTACATCCGATATTGAGCCTCATGAATCCCTCTGCCTGGGTTCCGTAATGGCTTCCATCCCCCAGGGCCAGTCCGTACTCTTTTGCAAGGATTGATGTCAGCTCCCCGCTGCTTTTTCCAAAGCAGGTCATATCCAGCCACATAAGGAAGGTGCCCTCATGTTTTGTGACCTGTACCCTGGGCATGTGTTCCGCCGCAAACGAATTGACGGTTTCAACATTGCCTTTAAGGTAGGCCAGCTGTTCATCCACCCACGCATCCCCGTGTGTGTAGGCTGCCTCCATGGCTGTGAACGCAAGGTCGCATGGACCGAACATCCAGCACGCATCATAGCTGTCTGATATCTTCTGCTTTAATTCCGGGTTAGGAATGATCATGCAGGAGGAACCCAGGCCAGCCATGTTAAAGGTCTTGCTGATAGCAGTGTAAACCACCAGCCTGTCATAAATCGTTTCGAACTTTCCTGCCGTGGTGTAGGGACGTGTCATTCCGAAATCAGCATGGATCTCATCGCTTAACAGGTATACGCCGTACTGCACGCACAGCTCCACAATGCGCTCCATCTCTTCCCTTGTCCATACGCGGCCGATGGGGTTGTGGGGGTTGCAGATGACGGCTGCCTGAACGCCATTCTTCAGTTCTTCCTCAAATGTCTGAAAGTTAATGCTGTAATAATTATCCTTATGGTCCAGAGGACAGTCCACCAATGTGTGGCCGCTGTTCTTAACAGCTGCAAAGAACGGGTCGTATACCGGTGTAAACACCAGGACCTTCCCTCCCTTTGGCACCACTGCGTTCAGGGTGAAATAAATACCTGTCACCACACCGTAGCTCAGCAGCATCCAGTCCGTGTCCGGCCTCCACTGATGGCGGCGCTCCCACCATCCCTGGATTGCCGTATACACGCTGTCCAACGGCTCGCTGTATCCGATGACCGGATGGTCACAGCGTTCCTTGATGGCATCCAGGATTTCGGGCACGGACGCAAAATCCGTATCTGCTATCCAGAACGGCAGCAGCCCGTCCTTCTGCCCAAATGCATACTGCTTGTTCCACTTAATGCTGGTTGTTCCTCTGCGGTCAATCGCTTTGTCAAAATCGTACATAACCACATATCCTTTCTTTACTGGTATTGGCGGCAGCCATTCCTGTTATGTTTATGACAAGTTTACATGGCGCTATCGTCTACTCATGTCATGTATTATAACAAGTTGCATGTGGCTTTGCAACTGTTTACCGTTATTCTTTTGTAAGATATCGCCTGATTTTCGCTTTTGCACAAATATTATATGGCTATTTTGTGCACTATTACGGATTTATCTTGTTATTATATATTACATGTGTAGTTGTTAAGTTCTTGACAATATAAAAGCACCTATCTTGATACATGACAAGATTAGGTGCTTTTATGGCTGATTTCTATTATTTTCCAATAACGGCTGCTGTTTTCCTTATTTCAATCCACGCTCGGTATATTGTCTAAGTGCGACTGCACCCTACGTAGATGCGTGGTTGACCTCATGGCAGTGGGGGATATCGATTACTCTCCGCCACCACTGCCGTTAAGTTTGTTTTTGGCAATTCATCCCACCACCTTAGAGGATGGGAGAATCCTTGTTAATATTTGTTAAATCCTTTTACATCGCTTCCATAATACCTGCGGCGCTCCTGGCATCCGGCATCGATATCCAGCATCCGATATCCGACAATATCCGCGTCCAGCATCGGCATCCGGCATCCGTCAGCCGATTCCAAGGGCCGTCAGGATTGTAACTGCCACGGGCGGCACCAGAAGGGCCGGAAGCAGGTTCAAGGTCTTAATCTGCTTGATATTCAGGATACCCAGTCCGCTGCTGAGGATCAGTATCCCGCCCACCAGGCTGATTTCCGTCATAAGCGGGTCCGTGATGAACGGCTCGATTACCCTGGCAAGCATATAGATGCTTCCCTGCCAGCAGAACAGGACGCCCGCAGAGATGGCAACCCCAAACCCAAAGGTTGAACTAAGCACAATGGAGGTAATCCCGTCCAGGATGGCATTGGTAAACAGGAAGGTATTATCTCCCTGCAAAGCGCTCTGCATAGGCCCAAGGATGGAAAGTGTGCCCGCGCAGAACAAAAGGATGGCGGTCGACAGCCCCTGCGCAAGGTTGGAACCCTTTGATATCTTAGATACCACCCGGTCAAATGCAGACGCCAGGTCCAGCCTTGTCCCAATCAGGCCGCCCAGCGCCAGGCTCACAATAAATAATACATGATACCTGGATTCCGGCATGGCCTGGACAATGGAGTTGATTCCCAGTCCGGTTGCCGCCAGCCCCATGGCATCCATCATGACTGTTTTATACTTTTCCCCGATTCCTTTTTTTAATGTGCTTCCCACTATGCTTCCTATGAGTATGGTACTTGTATTGGCAATTGTTCCAATCATGGTCCTGTTATCCCCTTTATCCGTATTTTAATCCATTTTAATTCTTAGCTGTAATTCTTAGCTGTACTTCATACGATTTTGACTTATTATGTATTATATCATGTTTGGCGGCGAAGTAAAGAGGAATTGTAAATAATTTTTCCGGCCGCCGGAAGGCGGAGGACTTCATGTTCCCCGCCTTCCGTCCATAATCCTGCAGAATATCACCGCAGCCACCGTGGATATGAAGGTGGCCACCAGCGACGGTCCCACAATGGCCGTGGGGTTCACGCTGCCGTACTGGCTGCGGTATGCAATCATGTTCATGGGAATCAGCTGCAGGGATGAGATATTGATAATCAGGAAGGTGCACATTTCATTGCTGGCCGTTCCCTCGGGAACAGGTCCATGCCTTTTTCCCGGCGCGCGCCCTGTATCCCGTGCGCCTCCTGTATCCTGCGCAGTCCCTGTATCCTGCGCACACCTGCGCTCCTCCTCCACTGCCTTAAGCTCTTCCATGGCCCTGATACCTGCCGGGGTCGCGGCCCAGCCAAGTCCCAGTATGTTGGCAATCATGTTTACCGCAATCTGCTTCCTGGCCTCGCCTTCCGGCGCAAGACGCGGAAAGAGGAAGGTCAGGAGAGGGGACATCCTTCTGGCCAGCTGATCCACCAGACCTGAACGGTGGCCGATTTCCAACACCCCGGTCCACAAGGACATGACGCCCAGCATGGTGATACACAGGGTTACCGCCTCCTTTGACGACTGAAGGGCACCCTCGGTCACAGCTGACAGCTGGCCGTGCAAAGCCCCCCACAAAATACCTGTTATCATCATTCCGGCCCAAAGGTAATTAAGCATATGTAAACCATCCTGTCTGCATTATTTCATTCTATCCTATATGTATTCCGTGACGCCAGGCCGTATACCATATGGTCCCGGGCTTCTGCCATCCTGTGTATCCCGGATTTGTATCCCGGATTTTTCAAAATCAGGATTATTTGCAAAAACATTACTAAAAAACAAATGATACATGACAAAATCATTACCGCTGCCCCCGGAATCCATTTTCCCCTTCTGTCCCCTAAAACCATTTTCCGTAATATATCCCCGCTCCGCATAATGGATGCAGGCGCCTTGTTACAGTGCGTCCGCGAAATCAATGAATCCGTAAGAAAGCTTACGCTGAACGCACCAAATATTACGGTTCTTTACGGTTCCCTGACTTCGGTTGACCTTGGAGCGGCTCCATAGTATATTCTCAACCATGTCAGATATGACGCCGGTGCAGCAGGGCCGTACGCCCCATGAGGCAGGCCCTGTGCACCACCCCCCGATAATTGAAAGGAGAGAATGGATCATGAAAAAACAGACAAAATGGTTTATAATACCCTGCGCGGCATTAGGACTTACCCTTGGAAGCGCCCTTGTATCATTTGCAGCAACCGGATGGGCAGAGGAAAATGGGGAATGGGTATATTATCAGAAGGACGGCAGCAAGGCAACGGATGTGTTCGCCAAATCCGGCAACAACTGGTTCTACCTTGATTCAGACGGGACCATGGCAAAAAGCCAGCTGATTGAGAAGGACGACAATTACTATTATGTAAACTCAGCCGGAGCCATGGTAACCAGCGAATGGAGGGAGGTTGAGAATGAGGATGCGGGCGGCGATGAGCCGGACACCTACTGGTATTACCTCCAGTCCAACGGCAAGGCCGTGAAGAAATCCGGCAGCAGCGACAATGTCAAGTTCGTAACCCTTCCCAACGCCTCAGGACAGGGCAGATATACCTTTGACGAGGAAGGCCGCATGCTCTTTGGCTGGATTGACGAGAGCGGGGAAATGCTCACGGATGACGACGCCTGGAAAAGCGGGATGTACTACTGCGGCGAGAACGGCGATGGCCGTGTAGCCACCGGCTGGAAATACATTACCGCTGAAAACGATGAGGACACGGAGCGTGAGGGCGACGGCTACTGGTTCTACTTTGCCACCAACGGCAAAAAGACCAAGGACAATGACAATAAGAAAATCAACGGGCGCAAATACCGTTTTGACGAAAACGGCGCCGCACATTTTGAATGGTACAATAATCCAGGCACTGCTTCCGGTTCCAATGCAGTAAACAAATTCTACAGCTCAGAGGAACAGTGCTGGATGTCCACGGGCTGGTTCAAGGCCATCCCCAACGAGGACATTGACCCCGAGGGCCATGATGACGGCGACGAGCAGTGGTACTATGCTGATTCCAGCGGCGACCTGGCAATGGCTGAAATCAAGAAAATCAACGGCCAGTCCTATGGATTCGACCAGTACGGCAAAATGCTCCACGGTCTTTACAAAATTGAATTTGAGGAAAACGGCAAGACCATCCGCACGGCTGAGGAAATCGAATCCTTTGACGACCTGCCGGATGAGGACGAAGACGGCGTATTCGTATACTACTTCGCAGATTCACCAAAGGAAGGCGCCATGAAGACAGGTACGGTTACCATCGAACTGGACGGCGACAAATACGCCTACAGCTTCCAGAAATCCGGAAGCAAAAAGGGCGCGGGCATCGACGGTATCGACAGCGACTCCATCTACATCAAGGGCAGAAGGATTGAGGCCGAGGAAGGCACCAAATACCAGCCATTCACCTACAAGGATGAGACCTACCTGATCAGCACCGCAGGCAAGCTGATGAAGAACAAGAAAAACATCAAGGATTCCGACGATACCTACTATAAGACAGACAGCAAGGGAATTATTGTCGATTCTGGAAGTGAAAAACTGGACTGACAGGAATGATATACACCGATTTAACTTGACTTTCCCCCGGGTACATGGGGTATAATGTAGCAGACAGGGCGGCAGCGGAACCAATACGGTTTCCATTGCCGCCCATACCTGTTTTTATCAATATTTTTTTCAGAAAGGAAGTTTTATTATGAAGCAGCTGAAGAAGCTGGCTTGCCGGGCTGTCCTGGATTTAAGGATGACATTTCCCCCAAAGACCGTGTTATCCATCATCCTTGGCACAGCCATCACCACCTTCGGGATCTACAATGTACACCGACAGGCAGATATCACGGAGGGAGGTATCCTGGGATTGATCCTTTTGTTCAATTTCTGGATAGGCATGTCATCTTCCATACTGTCACCCGTACTGGATACCTTAAGCTATGCCCTGGGGTTCAAATACCTGGGCAGGGAGTTCCTTAAGACATCCATCTTTGCAACCATATGTATGGCCGGATTCTTCCGTTTATGGGAAATGTTCCCGCCGCTCCTTCCCAGCCTGGCAGACGCGCCGTTTACAGCCGCCCTGGTGGGCGGGTGCTTTATCGGAACAGGCTGCGGGCTTGTGGTGCGTCAGGGCGCCTCCTGCGCGGGCGATGATGCCCTGGCCCTGGTCATCTCCAAGATCACGGGCTGCCGTATCTCCAGGGCCTACCTGCTCACGGATGTCACGGTACTGGTCTTATCCCTGTCCTACATCCCTGCAAGGCGCATCGTATATTCGCTCATCACGGTCACGGTTTCATCATTCCTCATTGATTTCATACAGAACTATGGACTTGATAAGGACGGACTTGATAAGGATGACGATGAAGATGGAGGGGAATGCAGTACGGTAACCTGATGATAAATCATATGTCATGAAAGCGCCCCCTGGCCTGCCTCATTGATGAGGGAAGCCAGGGGGCGCTTTTTCCTGCTGATCCTGTTTCCATATTTTTAACTTATATCAAACTCTCCCAACCAGTCATGTTGTATCACATTTCGATTCAGGAACACCCATACTATTTGGATATTTATTCTGCTTTTAATTATAGAATCATGACATCGGAATTAACTTTTAAAAAGTACATGTCATATATTGAATTTTTAAAAAGCAATATATATTAACTTTTTTTGAATAAATAAGAAGTAAAATGAATATAATTATATATAAAACGATAAATTATATTGCTTTTAAATTTTTCAAGTGATATCATTGTGGTAAATAAAAGTAAAGGACGGGTAATTATGAAAATACAAAGGATTCACCTGGATGGATTTAAAAACTTAAATAGGGTAGATATCTCTTTCAACAAAATCACAGCATTAGTAGCAGTAAATAACTTTGGTAAATCCAATGTATTAGCAGGCATTCAATTCGGCCTTGATTTTATAAGGGCAAAAGAAGATGAACGTAATGGCTTTATGCAGGGAGACGACCTTATTCCAATAAATAAGTCATCTGTAGATAAAGATTTTCGATTCGAGGTGGAAACGGTAACATCAATTAATGAAATAAAATATCGGATTATTTATGGATTTTCCTTTAGATGGGTAAAATCGGATGGTGAAAAGGCTGAAATTTCCGATGAATATCTAAAAATAAAAGTTGATGTGAAAGGGACAAAATATACTCAATTAATTAACAGGCAGGGAAAACAGGCATTTTATAAAAGTTCCGAAACAGGAAGATGTACAACAGTAACTGCCATTGAAGATTTGGAATTAGTTGCAAATAAATTAAAAGCATTTGATCAGTTGTATTATATAGAAATCATTAAGAAATTAAACGATTTAAGATTATATATGGAAAATAATTTTGATGTCAAGAAATTTTATGTGCCGAGTCCCATTATCAGAAAGGGAATGCTGGATGATTTCATAAATGCAGAAAATCTGCCCAGGGTCATTGCAAAACTGAGACAAATAAATCCTGGAAAGTTTGACCTGCTTCTTGACGCTTATAAACGTCTTTTTCCTGATATAGAGGATATTATTGTTAAAGAACTTCAAATCAATAAAAATGGTGAGGTTGTTGTACCAGATGATATACCTTTTATTGTATCCAACAGCATTTACCTGCTTTTCGTAAGAGATAGGAATTTAAGTAAGCTGATAGATTTCGGGGCTATGTCAGATGGTGCCAAAAGGGTTTTTATGATTTTGACCAAGATAATCATGGCGGGGTTGGAGGAAAAAAATATTTCCCTGATTGCAATTGAGGAGCCTGAAAATTCCATACATCCATCCCTATTTAAAACTTATCTTCAAATTATTGCAGATTTACTGGATGACTGTAAAGTCATTATTACAAGTCATTCTCCATATATTATCAGTTTCATGGATATAGACAGCATTTACGTCGGTATTCATAAAAGCGGAGGCTTAGCGGAGTTTTATGGCATTAAAAAGAGCAAGGAAAAGGCTCTTTTAGATGATGCCGACTCTGTGGATATGAAGCTAGGCGATTATATTTTTTCACTGTTAACAGATGATGAAAGTGAAATTGAAACATACTTGGAGAGTGGATCAGTTGAATAAATGTTTAGTATTATTTGTAGAAGGAAAAACAGAGGTTGAATTTTATAAAGAGTTGATAAGGTATATAAGAGAATGTACTGCATCCGGTAAGCTTAACCACAAAATAATTTGCAGAAGTGTTAATGGCATTGGTGGTTTTAAGAAAGAAGTCAATCGAATATTTTTGAAGGAAATACTTCCAAAGCTGGACGGATATTCCGTAGTAGTCGCGCTATGTTACGATACCGATGTCTTTGGATATGTCCAGAAACCAAAGATTAACTGGGATAATATCGAAAAAATGCTTTTGCAGGATGGTGCAGAAAGGGTTATTCATATCAAGGCAGAAAAATCCATCGAAGATTGGTTTTTGCTCGATATGGAAGGAGTGAAGAAGTTTCTGAAACTAAAACCAGATGTGCAGCCCAGCGGAGTAAATGGCTATGAAAAGCTGAAATCCCTGTTTAAAAAGGCAAATAAAATTTATACAAAAGGTCAGGAAGTCAGTGGATTTGTCCAGGTACTTGACATAGGGTTAATCAGCAAAAAAGTATCAAAGGGCTTGGGATTACTTTATAGGGAATTAGAAGCACAGGAGACGATGGAAAAGAAAGGGAAATAAAGACTTTCCTAATCCCCCACAATCCACTCAAAGTATGACTTCGGATGGAGTACCGGATATGAGACTGATTTACATAATTATCCATAATATTAAAAGACGCCGCATATCATCATGATATACGGCGCATCCTTCACATCTGTCCCAGTCTTTTAGAATAAATCCTTATATATAACAGTCTATTATTATATCTGCGACACAATCCTCCTGACCGGCATATATAATTCCAGACAGAACGTGGCCCCCTCTTCCTCAAAAAAAGAGGTCATGTCATTGGCATACACCCGTCCCTCAGTCTCAATCCCGTGGCTCCGGCCCCACTGGACCATACGGTTGATCATATCCGGGCTGGGAAGGGTCTCCCTGGATGTAAGGACCGTATAGATACACATCTTTTCCTCTGTCAGCGCATAACAGGACGGATCAAAGGCTTCCCCCAGCTGGTCTTCCAGTTCTTTATAAAACAGGAGCAGGGTGCCATGCTGGGTCAGTTCCCTTCCATTGTACGTAAGCTCATTATAAAAATACGTCATATCCAGACCTGATATGGTGGAGGCCAGACGGAACCACTCCCTCAGGCCATGGTGAAGGTCCCGGCACTGTCCCATGATATAAGCTTTGGGGAACTTCCTGAGGGAATACCGGTTCAGGCACTCCTCAATGTGGTCCATATCCCTCTGGACCAGCTTCAGCCTGGCAATGGCCTGCTGGTGCATGCGTATGGTCTCTTCCTCCTCAGCCATCCGCTGCCTGATCCGTTTCCTCCTGGATTCCATGGACCGCCCGCCGCTCATAAGGCCTTCTATCTCCTCCAGGCTGGTATTCATCTTTCTCTGGTACAGGATATACATCAGCTTATATATATCGTCTTCCGAATAATATCTGTATCCGTTATCTTTTTTCCTGGCATTGATAATGCCCTTTTTCTCATAAAAACGCAGGGCGTCCCTGCTAAGCCCCACCATCCGGGCCACATCCCCTATGAGATACTCAGCTTTTTCCTGGACATCTGTTTTCTGCATATTCTTCACCCTCTGCTTTTTTCATATTCCCTCCCAATAGATTAAAATATTCCAGCTGATTGGTCAATGGGTTCCGGGAAAGTGCAAGAGAACCGTAATAAAAATGACAGATTCTTAATATCCGCTCCATTATCCACACTGCGGGACAGTCCGATAGTGGATAATGTGGATAACTTGTGGATATCTCTGTTAAAATGTTGGGGATAAGGGGCTTTCATATGTGGATTTTCCTTTGGACATATGATAATATTTACCATATAGCCTTGTAAACCGGGGCTTTAAGCGTATACTGCATCCAATGCAGGGAAAGGGCATGTATGTTGTGGAAAAGTGAGGCGGCAAAGTATAAATCCTGGAAAGAGGGCGTGATACACACCACCCTGAACCCCAAAGGCCCCGGGGCCGTGCGCATCCATCTGATACCGCCCAGATGGCGTCCTTTTAGCAAAAGTCCCTATGTGATGATACTGAACGGGTACTATATCCTTCCCCTTGGCTACTCCTGGTCCATTCTTCTGGGGAATTTCATACGGGAGGTAAACCGGTATGAGGGCCGTCCTGTGGATGATACGGATATGGGACACATTGTTGATGCGGCGGTAAAAAAGACCAGGGACGCCTGGCATGTACCTGAAAAACAGCTGCGCCTTGACCTCCAGGACATGCTTTCCATGCTGTACGGGGTTGCCCGCGGCGGGGAACCCGACGGTGACATCGGGCCATTATCCCTGCGCCGGTACGCCGCCCACATGACGGCCCCCCACCGGATGGACCTGATGGTCAGCTCCATGACAAAGCAGGACGGGGCCTGGAACTGTAATCTTAAATGCCTTCACTGCTATGCCGCCGGACAGCCCCAGGCAGTGGTCAGGGAACTGGATACCGCCCAATGGAAAAAAATCATTGACTGCCTGCGCAGCGCCGGGGTTCCCCAGCTTACATTTACAGGCGGGGAGCCGACCATGAGGCCGGATCTGGTGGAGCTGGTAGATTACTCCAAGTGGTTTGTGACGCGCCTGAACACCAACGGCATCCGCCTGACGCCCCAGCTGTGCCGGGAACTGTACGAAGCCAGCCTGGACAGCGTACAGATTACCCTCTATTCCTGGAATGGGTCAATACACAACCGCCTGGTGGGGAACATGACCGCAGATAGCCATGATACCGTGGATAATGACGGAGATAACGAAGGTAATGGGGATAACGGAGGTAATGACGGATTCAGTAAAACCACAAAAGGCATCCGGCATGCCCTGGCCGCCGGGTTGAATGTCAGTATCAATACACCACTATGCCGCGAAAACCAGGATTATATAAAAACCCTGGAGTATTTATACAGTCTGGGGATATGTTATGTCACCTGTTCCGGGCTGATAGAGACAGGTAATGCCGCCCTGGGCGCTTCTGTATCCAGCCAGCTCTCCATTCAGGAGATGGGGGCAATCCTGGAGGATGCGGCTGCATTCTGTCAAAATCACGGGATGGAGTTGAGTTTCACCTCCCCTGGACGGGCAGATCCGGAATTGTTAAGGCGGCTGGGGCTGTCTGTGCCCATGTGCGGGGCATGCCTGTCCAACATGGCCATTGCGCCGGATGGTTCCGTGGTGCCCTGCCAGAGCTGGCTGGGCAATGGGGCTGTACTGGGCAACCTCACCAGGGACGCCTGGAAGACCATCTGGAACTGCCGGACCTGTGCCGGGATCCGGTCCATGGGGGAAGAAGAGGGTTTGCGCTGTCCGCTTAGGAAAAGTGACATGCCGGGGTGCCTTCCCACAAACCAAAACAACCAGGAGGACCAGGATCCATGCTTGAAATAGAAGAAAAGAAACACCATCTGCGCAACTTTTCCATCATCTGCGCCATTGGCCTTCTAATCCTTATCATTTACGTACTCTATACCAGCAGGCCGCTGGATGAGATAACGGATTACCAGGTCTACGTGGAAACGTGGAATGACGGAAGTATGGATATTACATACCGGTATGAATGGAAGGTATTAAACGATACCAGGGAAGGGCCTCTTACCTGGGTGCGCCTGGGGCTTCCCAACAACCACTGTGAGGTCACTGATTTCGGAGGCGCCATCGACCACGTGTCCAACTCCTATCTTTTCTCCGAACCCGTGTTGAAAGCATATCTGGACCGGAACTATTATAAGGACCAGACAGCCGTATTCTGGTTTACCATCCATCAGGAGGACATGCTCTGCATGAACCGGGATGACAGCCAGAAACCATTTTATGATTTTACCCCGGGATGGTTTAATGATATCCCCATCAGACATTACACATTCACCTGGAAACAGGGGAATTACATTGTGAGCCATAATGCGGACCGCGAGGAGGATGGTTATCTGGTCTGGGAAGGTTCCCTGAAGAAAGGGGGCACCAGGCAGATGAAGGTTTACTGCCGCCTATACGGATTTATCAATCCTGATTTAGTACAGCATCAGGACTACAGCACCGGCATATCCGGGGACAGCGGCCCTGACATATCCAATGTCCTGATAATCATACTGCTAACCGGATACCTGGGCTATAAACTCACCTGGGGCTCCGATGAAGAAAACTACAGCCGTGGGCGGGGATATTATGGCCATGGCTCCCACCGCGGAGGCGGCGGCAGCTGTGCATGCGCCTGCGCGGGGTGTGCATGTGCATGCGCATGTGCGGGCGGCGGACGGGCCGGATGCAGCCAAAAGGATTTTTACCACCGGGAATTGCATAAAGAATAAAAAACGGGCAGACAGGCGCACATCGTTCTATAAAAACAATGCCGTTCCTGTCTGCCCGATCATTCTATTCCGTTTCAAAACCAATAATAGTAAAAATCCGATGATACCTGAAAGATATTACTCCTGTGCCTCGCCCATCAGATCATCCATTACATGCTTTACCGTGTCAATCTTCCCGGCCCGGTAAGCATTGCTTCCGCAGAACAGAAGCGCATGCTCCGTATCCCCCTCAGCCGCCTTTACAAGGGCCATGGTGATACAGTATGGAATGGTCCTTATATCGCAGTGCTCCAGACACTGGAAGCAGGATTTGATGACAGGGCGGTCCCCTGACTTAATCTGCCTGAGGAAGGGGTTCATGATGGCCCTGCCCGGCATTCCCACCGGACTCTTGGTAATCACGATGTCCTCTTTCCCTGCCTTGATATATTCCTGCTTATAAGCCTCGGAGGCATCACACTCCTCGGTGGTGACGAACCTGGTGCCCACCTGGACACCGTCCGCCCCCAGCTCCAGCTGGTGCAGCACGTCCTCGTGGGTGTAAATCCCTCCGGCCGTGACCACCGGGATATGGCGGCCATACTTGGCGCCGTATTCCCCTACTACCTTTATGATTGCCTTCACCTCTTCGTCATAAGCAGCCTGGTCATAGGTTGCCGGAACATCCTCGGTGTCGGCGCCGTAGGAGGTGAGCTGGTCCAGCGAGAACCCAAGGTGTCCGCCGGCCAGCGGTCCTTCTATCACCACCAGGTCCGGCGCCACATGACATTTCCTGTCCCACATCTTGCAGATGACCATGGCGGACTTGGCGGAAGATACAATGGGGGCCAGCTTAATCCGGCGGGCGGGCAGCTCCTGTCCGCTCTCTTTCATTTCCGCGTAAGCGGCTTCCACATGCTCCGGAAGGGCAACCGGAAGCCCTGCGCCGGAGATGATGATGTCAGCCCCTGCCTTGACCGCTTCCTTAACCCACATATCATAGTGCTTGGTGGCAACCATGATATTAAAACCAATGGCGCCGTCCGGGGAAATCTCCCTGGCGGCCTGCATCTCCCGGCGGATAGCCCTTAGGTTGGCCTCCACAAAATTCGTAGTAAAATCAGGTTCCCTGAAACCGATCTGGGCCGACGATATAATCCCCACCCCGCCGGCAGCCGCAACCGCGCCCGCAAGCTTATGAAGGCTTATTCCAACACCCATGCCTCCCTGAATAATAGGTTTTTTAACTACTAAATCCCCAATTACCAATGGTTTTAATTCGTTCATTACATTCTCCTAAATCTAAGATACCTTTGTTCTGCCAGTTCTTCCTTTGTCATGGAAAGGCAGCGTTCAAAAAAACCTGCCATGGCGCTGTCCATGTATTCAGCAACACGGTAAAGGTTATCCGTACATACGGGTTCTTCTTCCGGTACAATCCGTTCCACCAGTCCCAGCTTCTTAAGATCCTGGGCCGTTACTTTCATGACCTTGGCTGCATCCGGCGCTTTCTTGCTGTCCTTATACAGGATGGATGCAAATCCTTCCGGCGACAGGATGGAGTAGATTGCATTTTCCAGCATCCACACCTCATCGGCCACGGCCATGGCAAGGGCGCCGCCGCTTCCGCCTTCTCCTATCACCACGGAAAGCACAGGAACCTTCAGGTCTGACATCTCAAACAGGTTCCGCGCAATGGCTTCCCCCTGTCCCCGTTCTTCTGCCTCCAGTCCGCAGAATGCTCCTGGCGTATCCACAAAACACACCACGGGACGTCCAAAGCTTTCCGCCTGCTTCATGAGACGCAGGGCCTTGCGGTATCCGTCCGGCGAGGGCATGCCGAAGTTGCGCTTCAGGTTATCCTTGGTGTTCTTGCCCTTCTGCTGTCCGATTACAGTCACGGGCATGCCGTGGAACATGGCAATCCCGCCTACAATGGCGCCGTCGTCGCCAAAATACCGGTCCCCGTGGAACTCGATGAACTCATCAAATATGGCGTTGATATAATCCGTTGCAACGGGACGGTCTGATTTCCTTGAGAGAAGGACCGTGTCCCAGGCTGTCTTTGCCGCGCCGCCCAATGTTTTCCCATCGGATGTCTTTCCACCAGATGTCTTTCCGCCGGATGTTTTCCCACCGGACCGCGCCATTTTCCCAAGTTCATCCACAGCGGCCGCTGCCTTACCCACCGGCAGGTCCACATTCATCCTGTGGCTGCGGTGCATGTAAAGAATCTGCCCGATAACCTTTTTCTGGTCCTTACGCTCCACAATCTTATCAACAAAACCGTGTTCCAACAGGAACTCGGCACGCTGGAAGCCTTCCGGCAGCTTCTGTCCGATGGTCTGTTCAATGACCCTGGGTCCTGCAAACCCGATAAGGGCATGGGGCTCGGCAATGATGATATCCCCCAGCATGGCAAAGCTTGCGGTCACGCCGCCCGTGGTTGGATCCGTGAGCACGCTGATAAACAGCTGCCCGGCCTCATGGTGACGCTTTAAGGCAGCGGAGGTCTTGGCCATCTGCATCAGGGATACGATTCCCTCCTGCATCCTGGCGCCGCCGGAGCAGGCGAAGATGATCACAGGAAGCTTTTCCTTTGTGGCCCGCTCCACTGCGTCTGTTATCTTCTCACCTACCACATGGCCCATGCTGCTCATGATAAAACGCGCGTCACAGACACCTACCACCGCGGGATTTCCGTCAATCATGCCTTTTCCCGTGACAATGGCTTCATTCAGGCGGCTCTTTTCCCTGGCAGCCAGGACCTTCTTCTCATAGCCCGGGAAATCCAGGGGATTGGAGAAAGGCATTTCCTTATTCCACTCCTCAAAGGTTCCCTCATCTACAAGCATCTCAATCCTGCGGTATGCGTGGACACGGAAATAGCCGCTGCATTTTGGACATACGTAGTAATTGTTCTTCACGTCCTCCACGTAGATGGGCTGGCCGCATTTGTTACATTTGCGCCACAGCCCTTCCGGGATGCCCGGCTCCTCTGCATCACCTTTTGGCGGTTTGTATTTCGTATCTATCTTTGTATACGTTTTTTTAAACATATTCCGCAACATAGGCATTTCCTTTCACTATTTCACATAATCCGGGAAGTACTTCTCAATAAAGCTTGTATCCGTATCACCTTCCTGGAATGCATCATTTTCCAGAATCTCGTACTGGAAGTTAATATTGGTTTCAATTCCCTCAATAACAACCTCGCCCAGGGCGCTGCGCATCTTGGCAATGGCCGACTCCCTGTCTTTATCATACACAATCAGCTTCATCAGCATGGAATCGTAATTGGCCGGAACCTTGTAATCGCTGTAGATATGGGTGTCCACCCTGACCCCGTTGCCCCCGGGTATGTGGACATTGGTGATAAGGCCCGGACACGGCATGAAGTTCTTTGAGGGGTTCTCGGCGTTGATACGGCACTCAATGGCATGGCCCTTAATGGTCACGTCTTCCTGGGTCACGCTTAAGGGTTCCCCTGCAGCCACACGGATCTGCTCCTTAATCAGGTCCATGCCGGTAACCATCTCGGTCACGGGATGCTCCACCTGGATCCTGGTGTTCATTTCCATGAAATAGAAGTTCTTATCCTTGTCTAAAAGGAATTCAATGGTGCCCGCATTCTCGTATCCAACGGCCTTGGCCGCCCGCACCGCGGTATCGCCCATCCTGCGCCTGAGTTCAGGGGAAATGACGTCGCAGGGAGCTTCCTCCAGCACCTTCTGGTGGCGTCTCTGGATGGAACAGTCACGTTCCCCCAGATGGACCACGTTGCCGTGCTTATCCGCCATGATCTGGAACTCCACATGCCTTGGCTTTTCAATGTATTTCTCAATATACATGGTGTCATCGGAGAAGCCCTTCACGGACTCCATCTGGGCCGCATTGAAAAGCTCCGTAAAATCCTCTGCGCTCCTGGATATACGCATGCCTTTTCCGCCGCCGCCCGAAGACGCCTTAATCATCACCGGGAAGCCGATTGTCTTTGCCATCTCAAGGCCGTCCTGCGGGGTGTGCACCGGTTCCTTGCTGCCCGGCACCACGGGCACGTCTGCCTCCATCATGGTTTTGCGGGCTTCTGACTTGTTGCCCATCTTGCTTATGATTTCAGCGGACGGTCCGATAAAGGTAATGTTACATTCCGCACACAGCTTGGCAAACTTGGCATTCTCTGAAAGGAAGCCAAATCCCGGATGGATGGCGTCGGCCTTCATGGCAACGGTTGCAGCCAGGATGCGCTCCATATTCAGATAGCTCTGGCCAGAGACAGCAGGCCCGATACAGATGGCTTCATCAGCCAGCAATGTATGAAGGCAGTCCTTATCCGCCTCAGAATACACGGCAACGGTCTGTATGCCCATCTCACGGCATGCACGGATGATACGGACCGCAATCTCACCTCTATTGGCAATCAAAATCTTGTTAAACATCGGTATTCTCCCTCGATTCCCAAACTATTTAGTCTGTACTATCCAACCATGAAGGTCAGCTCTGCGCTTACCGCCAGCTTGCCGTCCACCGTGGCAGTGGCCTTGCCCACGCCCACAGGGCCTTTCTGCTTGATGATCTCGCACTCCAGCTTCACTTTATCCCCCGGCACGACCTTGCGCTTGAATTTGGCCTTGTCGATTCCGCCAAAGTAGGCAACCTTTCCCTTAAAACCTTCCTGGGACAGGATGGCTACCGCGCCTGTCTGGGCCAGTGCCTCCACCAGAAGGACGCCCGGCATGACCGGTTCCTGAGGGAAATGTCCCTTGAAAAATGACTCGTCATAAGTCACGCATTTATATCCAACCGCCCGCAGGCCCGGTTCCAGCTCTTCGATACAGTCAATCAAGAGGAAGGGATGTCTGTGAGGTATGATTTCCTGGATTTCTTTTACTCCCATTAACATGGTGTTTTCCTCCTGTTTATTTAATCCTGAACAGCGGCTGTCCGTATTCCACCACTTCCTCGTTGTTCACAAGGATGGCTTCCACCACGCCGTCATATTCGCTTTCTATCTCGTTCATCAGCTTCATGGCCTCGATGATGCCCAGTACCTGGCCCTTCTTCACGGTGTCACCCACCTTTACGAATGCATCCGCATCCGGTGAGGAGGACTCATAGAAGGTCCCTACCAGGGGGGAGGTCACTACTTTATCCGAACCGATATCCACGCCCGCTGTCTGGACCGCCGTCTCCTGTACCTGGGACACGGTGATGCCTGCGCCGGCTGCCGTGTTAAGCATCTGGACAGCCGCCTGGTCCATGGACGGAGCTGCAACCGTGACAATCTGCGGCTGCTCCTTCTTGCACTTTAAGGAGAGCTTCATGTTGCCTTCTTCCAATTCAAAGCTGGTCAGCTTGTTCTCAGATACCGCCTGGATCAACTGAATGATTTCATCTATATTCATCACATTCTCCTCCTGTTATTCGCTGAATTTCCTGACAATCAGGCTGGCATTGTGCCCGCCGAAGCCAAGGGAGTTACTGATGGCAACATTGACATCCATGGCAACGCCGTCCCCTTGGGTGTAGTCCAGGTCACAGCCCTCGCCCGGTTTCTCAAGGCCGACGGTTGCATGTACGTACCCGTCTTCAATGGACTTGACGCAGGTTATGAATTCCACACCGCCTGCAGCGCCTAAAAGATGGCCAATCATGGACTTCGTGGAGTTAATCTTCACCTTCTTTGCATGTTCCCCCAGGGCCAGCTTAATGGCCTTTGTCTCAAACAGGTCATTGTGATGGGTGCTGGTTCCGTGTGCATTTACATAGTCAATGTCCTCCGGCTTTAGGCCTGCATCCTTAATGGCATTCTCCATGGCGCGGGCAGCGCCGCTTCCGTCCTCTGCCGGGGATGTGATGTGGAAAGCGTCGCAGGTTGCGCCGTAGCCCACTATCTCAGCCAGGATATTGGCACCGCGGGCCTTTGCATGATCTAAGGATTCAAGGACAACCACGCCTGCGCCCTCGCCCATGACAAAGCCGTTGCGGTCCTCGTCAAATGGGATGGATGCACGTGCAGGGTCATCCGTGGTATTCAGGGCGGTCAGTGAGGTGAATCCTGCAATACCGATGGGGGTAATGCTGGCCTCTGCCCCGCCTGCCACCATCACATCCGCTTCTCCGTACTGGATGGAACGGAATGCCTCGCCGATGGAGTGGGTGCCTGTGGCACAGGCCGTGACCACGTTAAAGCATTTGCCCTTCAGTCCGAATTGGATGGCAACATTGCCTGCCGCCATGTTGCTGATCATAAGAGGCACCAGCAGCGGATTCACACGGCTGGGTCCCTTTTCCAGAAGCTTCTGGATATCTTTTTCCATGGCCTGGAGGGAACCGATTCCAGATCCCACGCACACGCCTACGCGGTAGGGGTCTTCCTTCTCCATGTCAATGCCTGAATGCTCCAGGGCTTCCTTGGACGCAGCAACTGCGAACTGGGAAAATGCCTCCATGCGGCGCGCTGCCTTGGGGTCCATGTAATCCTTGGCATTAAAGCCCTTTACCTCGGCTGCCAGCTTACACTTATAATCAGTTGTATCAAAATATGTGATGGGGGCGATTCCCACCTTCTTGTCCTTCAATCCCTGCCAGAAACTTTCCACGTCATTGCCAATGGGGGTAATGGCGCCCATACCGGTAATCACAACTCTTGTTTTCATACGCTCACACTCCTGTCCTTCTCTACATTGCCATGCCGCCGTCTACACAGAGAACCTGGCCTGTTATATACTTTGCATCTTCGGAAGCCAGGAATGCCACTGCATTGGCAATATCCTGGGTCTCCCCGAACTTCTTCATGGGAATCTGCTCCGTGACAGAGGATTTGATGCTGTCACTGAGCACATCTGTCATTTCCGTTGTAATGAAACCAGGGGCCACTGCATTGACCGTGATTCCCCTGCTTGCAAGCTCCCTTGCAGCGGATTTGGTGATTCCGATCACGCCGGCCTTGGCCGCGCAGTAGTTGGCCTGGCCCGCATTGCCCAGCACGCCGGACACGGAAGAGATATTGATGATCCTTCCCGCCTTCTGCTTTAGCATCTGGCGTGAGATATGTTTGATACAGTTAAATACACCCTTTAAATTGGTGTTTATGACCGCGTCAAAATCCTCCTCGGACATCTTCATCAGCAGGTTATCCCTGGTGATTCCTGCGTTGTTAACCAGGATATCCAGGCGTCCATATCTGGAAACGATATCTGCCAGCATCTGTCCGCAGGCCTCGAAGTCGGAAACATTGCACTGCAGCGCCTCTGCCCTGCCTCCTGCGGCCTCTATCTCTTTTACCACTTCCTCCGCCTTTTGGGCAGAGCCATTATAGTTTACAATCACCGCAGCACCCTTTGCTCCCAGGGTCAGGGCTATCTGACGGCCAATCCCACGGCTGGCGCCTGTTACCAGTGCAATCTTTCCTTCCAGCATACTAAAATCTCCTTTCGCTGCATTGAACGCGTGACGTCATTCCCGGACGCCTACTTCAATGCCTCCACTACCTTGTCTATATCTTCCAGTTTTTCCACGTTCATGGTCCTTACTTCTTTGTTGATTTTCTTCATGAATCCTGCCAGTGTCCTGCCAGGCCCAATCTCGATGAAGGTGTCCACCCCTTCATTTATCATGGTTTCCACGCTCTGCTGCCAGCGCACGGATGAGGATACCTGCCTGGTCAGCAGGTCCTTTACAGGCTCTGCCGTTGTGACAGGCTGCGCATTGACATTTGCCACATAAGGAATCCGAGGGGTGTGGATATCCACATCCGCCAGTACCTGGGCCAGCTTCTCCCCTGCTCCGGTAAGCATGCCTGAATGGAAGGGACCGCTTACGTTCAGCATCAGGGCACGCTTTGCCCCTGCAGCCTTAAGCTTTTCACAGGCCTCTTCCACTGCCGCCTTTTTGCCGGAAATCACAATCTGTCCCGGGCAGTTGTAATTGGCAATCCACACGCCTTCCATGGATCCGGTGACAGCTTCGATGGCAGCTGCGTCCAGTGCCAGGATGGCTGCCATGGCGCCTTCTCCCACAGGAACCGCTTCCTGCATCAGGATTCCTCTCTGGCGCACCGTGCGGATGGCGTCCTCGTCACTCATGACGCCGGCTGCCGCCAGCGCACAGTATTCTCCCAGGCTCAGTCCGGCCGCCATATCCGGCTTAATCCCCTGTTCCTCCAGCACCCTCATCATGGCGATGCCTGCAGTGACCATGGCTGCCTGGGTGTATTCCGTTATATCCAGTCTGTCGTTTTTCTCAAAACACAGCTCCGGCATGGAAAATCCCAGAAGCTCACTGGCCTTGTCAAAGATTTTTTTCCCTGTCTCCGTCTGCTCATAGAAATCCTGGCCCATGCCGCAGACCTGTGCTCCCTGTCCTGGGAAAATAAATGCAATCCTGCTCATCCTCTTACCCCTCTTAATTCCAGTGCATAAGGCTGGATGCCTCTGCCATCATCTCTTCAATCATTTCCTTACAGGACTGCTTCTTGGATATCATGCCTGCAATCTGGCCCGCCATGACGGTTCCGTTCATCACATCGCCATCCTGGACAGCCTCACGCAGCTTGCCCAGTGTCAGGTATTCCAGTTCCTCAAAGGACTTGCCTTCCTGCTCCAGCTTAATGTACTCCCTTGTCATCTGGTTCCTGAGGCCTCTGACAGGATGTCCGTGGCTGCGGCCTGTAACCGTTGAATCAATATCCTTTGCCTTGATGATGCGCTGTTTGTAGTTCTCATGTACCGTACATTCATCCGCCACCACAAACCTGGTCCCCATCTGCACGGCCTCTGCGCCCAGCATGAAGGCTGCTGCGATTCCCCTTCCATCGCCGATACCGCCTGCCGCGATGACCGGGATGGACACAGCGTCCACGACCTGTGGCACCAGGGTCATGGTTGTCTCCTCGCCGATATGGCCGCCGGATTCCATTCCCTCTGCCACAACCGCGTCAGCGCCGTACTTTTCCATGCGGCGCGCCTGTGCCACGGATGCAACCACCGGAATCACCTTGATACCGGCTGACTTCCACATTTCCATATATTTTTCAGGATTGCCGGCTCCGGTAATCACAACCTTGATGCCTTCCTCCACCACTACCTTTGCAACATCATCCGCATGGGGACTTAAAAGCATGACATTGATACCGAATGGTTTCTTTGTCAGTTCCCTTGCCTTGCGGATTTCATCGCGTACCACCTCTCCAGGTGCATTGGCTCCGCCGATCACGCCGAAACCGCCTGCTTCGGACACGGCCGCCGCCAGATTATGTTCTGCTACCCAGGCCATGCCGCCCTGAATAATAGGATATTCAATTCCTAACATTTCTGTAATTCTTGTTTTCATTGTTCTACCTCCAAGTTGTACATTCCTGAGCGAAATTTCCTTAATCAAACAGCGTGTTTCAGTAGTATCCACACGCCGTCGTTGTTTGTATCTCTCTAGTTTTTACGCTTCCACGCCTTTGTTCTTTAAGTAGTTCATAACGTCGCCTACAGTGGTTAACTGCTCCAGGTCTTCAGCAGGAATCTCTACAGAGTACTCATCCTCCAGGGCCATGACCAGTTCAAACAGGTCCAGGGAATCAGCTCCCAGGTCTTCCTTGAAGGAAGATGCCTCTGTTACGGTGTCAGCCTCCACACTTAACTGCTCTGCAATGATTTCTTTCATTTTCTCTAACATGATTGTTGTTCTCCTTTTACATTTTCATAGTTTTTATATTTTAATTTTATTTTTACCATTCTAACAGGGTTGCGCCCCATGTAAGGCCTGCGCCAAAACCTGAGAACACGATTTTGTCCCCGGATTCAAGCATTCCCTTCCTGTTTATCTCATCCAGGAGAAGGGGAACGGACGCACCGCTGGTGTTGCCATAGTGTTCCATGTTGACCGGGAAGCAATCCACACTTACCTTTAAACGCTTTGCAATGGACTCTATGATCCTGTAATTGGCCTGGTGGATGACAAAGTATCTGACTTCTTCCGCCGCAACGCCTGCATCGTCCAGCACCTGCTTGATACATTCAGGTACCTTCCTCACTGCAAACTTAAATACTTCCTGTCCATCCATGGTCATATATCCCAGCTCCGGCTTCTTGCCCAGAAGGAAATTCCCGTTTGTCCTGGAACCGCAGGTCAGCACATTGCCCTTGGTGCCGTCGGAATGCATGTTGATCCCAAGGATTCCTGTCTCATCCGCCTTTACCACCACGGCGCCTGCACCGTCCCCAAAGAGCACACAGGTCCCTCTGTCCGTCCAGTCAATCAGTTTACTTAATACATCGGAGCCAATTACCAAAGCCGTCTTATATATGCCGCTGCTTATGAATGCATGGGCTGTATTCAGCGCATATACAAATCCTGTACATGCCGCGCTGATGTCATAGCAGGCCGCATTGACCGCACCAATCATGCCCTGCACCTCGCACGCCCCATTGGGAAAACAGTAGTCCGGTGAGGAAGTCCCAAGAAGGATAAGGTCAATCTCCTCCGGCTTTACGCCTGACTGTTCCAGTGCCCGCATTGCAGCATTGGCCGCCATGTAGGAGGTGCTTTCAGTTGTGGCAATCCTTCTTTCACCTATTCCCGTCCGGCTGCGGATCCATTCGTCGTTGGTCTCCACAATCTGAGCAAGGTCATTGTTGGTCACTATCTGCTCCGGCACATATGAACCGGTTCCTATGATTCTTGTTGTCATTCTTCTTACCCGTCCCGAATCCGTTCTGCAAGAGGACTCATGCCTTCCATTTTTGTATCCTTTAGGGAAATACTTTGAACATCAAAGTAATACTACAGGAAAGATAAGTATTTGTCAAGAAATATTTTTAGCGTGTTTTTGTGCTTTTTTGTCAAGTTTACTGCTTTTTGACATTTCTTACCATTTCTATCATTTACATATATTGACTTAGCACCCTAAATTTGGTAAGTTTAATTTGTAAAAGGGGATAAAATTATAATAAGGGGGTTGAAAACCATGAAGACAACAGGTGTTATTCGTAAACTGGATGAGCTTGGAAGGATCACGCTTCCTATTGAACTGAGAAGGAGTCTTGACCTGGACGTTAAGGACGGTCTGGAGATTACGGTTCAGGACGACTGCATCATCCTCAAGAAAGCAGAGTGTGCGGATATCTTCACCGGCAGCACGGATGAACTGCTGGAATTTGAAGGTAAGAAAGTTTCTAAACAGTCTGTCATTGCCCTGGCCAAACTGGCCGGATTGAATGTAACTGAGTAAAAGCACATGTACATAGAAAGAACCCGGGTTGCTGCCTTTGATATGGCGGCTGGATGCCTGGGTTCTTTCTATGATTGAGTTAGTCTGCCTATGATGAGGTTACGTGGTCTGCAATTCCCTTACTTACCCTCACAGCCATGTATGGTTGTACATGGCTGTGTATGGTTTGGATCTGTACCTTCAATTTCCTTGTATCATATGTTAAAATGATATTGTATAGCAAATCAATGAAGAAACAGGATGCAAAAATTGTGTGCCCTCTAGTAGTACTAAGGAGGGTGATGCCATGAGCGTGATGGAAGTATTAACATTATTGCTTGTTGTTTTCGCGGCATTGTCATACATAGACAATAAACACAATAAAAAATAGCATCCTCCCCGCCTAAAGTGGATGCTATCTGGATAAAAAACCACTGAGGGCATCAGATTTTGTGTCTGATATCCTTCCTGATTTGATTATACACCAGGCGCTTGTTTTTTTCAAGCGCCTTTTCAAACCTACACTTTCAAAACCAACCTATCCCTTCCTATATTTATAGAAGCTGCTGGTACACATCCCTCTTGCTGATGCCCCGGTCCTTTGCAACGGACTTCATGGCTTCCTTCTTGTCCTGTCCCATGGACATATAGTGTTCCAGGTGCTCCTCAAGGCCCATCTCCTCCCATGTGCGAATCTGTTCTTCCCGAAGCTCCCGGGGGGACCTGCCTTCAATCACGATCACACATTCTCCCTTTGGCTCCTCCTGTCCATAGGCGGCCAGCGCGTCTTCAAAGGTGGTCCTGAAGGCTGTCTCAAACTTCTTGGTCAGCTCCCTTAATATGGTAATCCTGCGGTTCCCCAGCACCTCATATAAATCCTTCAGGGTCCTTACCAGGTGATGGGGCGCTTCATATATTATGATGGTCCTTGTCTCATCCTTAAGCTCCCCCAGTATCCTGGCCCGCTCCTTCTTATCGCCTTTCTCAGAAGGCAGGAACGCCTCAAAGCAAAACCTCCGCGTGGACAGCCCGGACATGGTAAGGGCTGTGATACAGGCCGCGGGACCGGGAAGGGATGTCACCTCAAGTCCGGCTTCATAGCACTGGCGCACCAGCTCCTCACCCGGGTCTGAGATACCCGGGGTCCCTGCATCCGTTATGAGGGCGATGTTAACCCCGTCCTTTAACTGCTCCACCAGGTATCTGGCCTTATCCACCTTATTATATTCATGATAGCTGGTCATGGGCGTCTTAATCTCAAAATGGTTCAGGAGCTTGATACTGTGGCGGGTATCCTCTGCCGCTATCAGATCCACTTCCTTTAATGTCCTGAGGACCCTGAAGGTGATATCCTCCAGGTTGCCGATTGGCGTTGCACAAAGATATAATCTGCCTGCCATGGGTCCCTCCCTTCCGGTACTGCGTTTCGCAGCCCTAATATCCATACGTAACCCTTATCTGCCGGGTATACTCACCCTGTTCATTAAACACGATTACAGGCGCCTCCATCTTAAGCAAGGCCCCGCCGCCGCGCACAGCCTCAATCAGTACCATGTTGGCTTCCCTGTCCACATAGGGGTGGACCATCTTCATACGCTTTGGCTCCAGTCCATGTTTTTTCATGGTCTGGATGATCTCGATGAGCCGCCTTGGCCTGTGGACCATATAGAAACGTCCTCCCGGCTTTAAGACCCTGGTTCCTTCCCGCACAACGTCCTCCAGTGTGCACTTGACCTCATGGCGGGCAATGGCCTTTGCATCCCCCGGGTTCTTAAGTCCATGGGCATCATTCATATAGGGCGGGTTGGACGTGACCACATCAAAAGAGGCCAGGGCAAACAGCTGGCTGGCCTCCACGATATCACCTGTGACAATATCCACCTTTTCTTCCAGATGGTTATATCGGACGCTGCGTCTTGCCATATCCGCGGACTCTTCCTGAATCTCAAGTCCGGTAAAATGCTCCCCCTCTGTCTTTGCAGTGAGAAGGATCGGGATGATGCCTGTGCCTGTGCCCAGGTCCAGCATCCTCTCCCCCTTTTTCACCACTGCAAATCCCGAAAGAAGGACCGCGTCCATACCAAAGCAGAAAGCACCCTTTCTCTGGATGATACCATATTGATTCCGCTGCAGGTCGTCAATGCGCTCGTCGTCCCGCAGCATCACAGGGCCTGCCTGGCTCCAGGTATGTTCCATAGGATAACCTCCGTTTTAATTATCATCCAGCTTTGACTTGCCTTCTCTTTTCTCCAGGGCCTCCAGATGCTTTAACTCTGCATCCGGCACATCCTGGGCCTGCTTGTCCCCGCCCTTTCCCTTCTTCTTCCTGGGCTTGAACTTGAGGTTCTCCACCTTGTATTCCCGGATTTCCTTTTCATCCTTATCCACGGTCACAATCACCTTCACCAGCTGGCGCAGGACATTGACGCTCTGGACCTCTCCCTTTAACCCGTCATTGGTGGTCACATAATCCCCTGTATTAGGAAGCCTGCTGTTAAGGACCTCGTATGTCTCTTCCTCATTCTTAAGGCAGCACATCAGCCTTCCGCAGACACCGGATATCTTGGTAGGATTCAGGGACAGGTTCTGTTCCTTTGCCATCTTGATGGAAACGGGTATGAACTCGGACAGATAGGAGTGGCAGCACAAGGCCCTGCCGCATATGCCGATTCCCCCCATTATCTTTGTCTCATCCCTGACGCCTACCTGGCGCAGTTCAATCCTGGTCTTAAACACGCTTGCCAGGTCCTTTACCAGCTCACGGAAATCAATCCGTCCGTCCGCGGTAAAGTAGAACAGTACTTTATTATTGTCAAATGTATATTCAGCATCAATCAGCTTCATCTCCAGGTTATGCTTCTTAATCTTATCCTGGCAGATTTTGAATGCCTCTTTTTCCTTATTCTTATTCTTTGTTTCCACTGCCTCATCCTCAGCAGTAGCCATACGGATGACCGGCTTTAACGGCGGCACCACTTTGGACTCATCCACTTCACGGTTGCCAAGCACCACATATCCATATTCGATTCCCCTGGCCGTCTCCACAATCACGTGGTCCCCGGTCTTTACCTTACGGCCCGCCGGGTCAAAATAGTAAATCTTGCCTGCTGTGCGGAAACGCACTCCAATCACTGTAATCATTCTGTTCTCCTTTAACTGCCGGCCCGCGCATGGCATTGCCGTATGCCCTGGCCATCTATCCATCTCAATTTACAACTTAACCCCTTAAGCCTCCGGCTTTCCGGGTCATTCAGTTCTCCTTCATGGTCAGGAACATCAGCTCCATGACCAGTTCCATATTCACATTGGCATCCAGGCGCACCCTTGCCTTTTCAATGGCCTGCAGTATCCGCTCAAGTCCGTCATAACCGCTGACCGTGCTCATGGCCTTGATGGTGGAAAACTCATCCTTGAAAATCAGTAGGTTGATATCCTTGGTGGTCTTATACATCAGCACATCCCTGTACCACATCTGCATGAAATCCAGGCATCCGCGGATATCCAGGTTCTCATCCTTCAGCTTACGGATGTACTCCAGAAGTTCAGATATATCCGCATCCTTCAAATGCTTCAGCATGAGGATAAGGGCATCATACATGACCCTGAACTCCTCAGACTCAGCCAGGTGGATGGCCTTGCCCAGGTTTCCCCTTGCAAATGCCGCATAGATATCAGCCTGGCTTTCCTCAACTCCCAGGGACTGCACCAGGTATTCCCTTACCACCTCGTCCCTTAACGGCTTAAGCTTAAGCTGCACACAGCGCGACAGGATGGTCGGAAGGAATGCGTCCTGGTTGGTTGTCAGCAGAAGGATGACCGCATAGGACGGCGGTTCCTCAATGGTCTTTAAGAGGGCATTCTGTGCCTGGACCGTCATCTTCTCAGCCTCGTCCACAATATATATCTTGTAATAGCTGCTGTAAGGCCGCACCATGATGGTATCGTTAATCTGTTCCCTTATATCGTCCACGCCTATGCTGGCCGGTTTTTCATGGGTCACATAAATCAGGTCCGGATGGTTGCCCGAGAGCACCTGCTTGCATGCATGGCAGGCCATACACGGGTCCGGCAGCCCCTTTTCACAGAGCAGTTCCAGTGCAAATGCATTGGCAAGGGACTTACGCCCCATTCCAGCTTCCCCGCTTAAGATATAAGCGTGGGATATCTTCCCTGTCTGTACCGCGTTGCGGAAATGCTCCTTTATCTGTTCATGACCTAATATATCGTTAAAACCCAGCATTGTGATGGTCCCCCTTGGCGCAAATGTACTAAAATAGTATATCATAAGAAATTTTCAATGTATACCCTTAAGTTTTTCCAGCGCCATGGCTGGACCTCTGTTGCTTTCCCGTTGTCTTTCCGTTGCTTTCCCGTTGTCATTCCGTCCCTTTCCCGTTCCACCCTCCCGTGCAATCACCTGGCCCATTATTCCTATCCAAAGAAAAAAAGCCATGCAGGACAGCGGTCGTCCGGACCGGTTAGTCCCCCTGCATAGCTTCTGTCATTGTGTGAATCAGTCCAGGATGATTAATGCCATAAACACCAGATCATCATCGCCCGTGTTAGCCAGACCATGCCCCTTGCCGGAGGGTGTGAAGGTCACATCCCCCGCCTTTACCGGACGGGGCACCCCATTGTCATCGTAGTTGCCTGTGCCTGACAGGATATAGTAAGTCTCGCTCTCCCCATGATGTTCATGGTATCCAAGGGAACATCCCGGTTCAATCACCACTTCCGCGTATAGTCCGCATTTGCCATTCAGTTCCTTCCCGCCAAGGATGTGCCTGATAATCACATGGCCTGCGCCTCCGCACATGTTTTCGATTTTTTCTGTTTTCATAAATTTTCTGCCTCTCTTTCCGTGTTTTGAGTCAATCTGAATTGAGTTGATTTGAATTGAGTTACTTAACTATGGTTTAAAATTTTATATTATAACCTATCTTTGTAATTTCCGGGCCATACCGGATATCAGTACTGCTATTTCCTCCATGGTGACCGATTGGCTGACGGTTGTTGCCAGGTTTCTGAAAGTTTTTGGGAATTATCCACTTTCAACATATACGGCATCTGACCTGCCGCCTCTTTGCTTTAAAACTTGTTTTAAAACATAGAGGCGCTTAAGAACGTACATTCTTAAGCGCCTTCGCTTTTCTGTATCCCAACTATCTGTTAATGGTGCATATTATATGAGTATTTTTTTCAAAAGTCAAGGTTTTTCTGGTTTTCATATTCTATCATACATCTGTTATCCCCACTCTGCCAATCCGCATTTTCCTACTCCTGTTTCCTCTTCATATTGCGGAATTCATAGGGGGTCATCTGGAACTTCTGTTTGAAGAGCCTTGAAACACACCTCAATCCCCGCACCTCTCCTGATATTCCGATGGTAACACCCCCAGAAGCTTCTTAAACTGCACACTGGAATACACGGTATCCGAATACCCCACCTGGTCCGCCACCTCATACACCTTCACCCGGCAGTCCTTTAAAAGGGACATGGCAACCTGCATCCTGTAATAGGTCAGGTAGTTGGTAAATGTGTAGTCCGTCTCCTTCTTGAACACGCGGCTTAAATATCCCTCGCTGATTTCCAGATAGCCTGCCGCAGCGCGCTCTGGGCATATTTAAAATCCCCATAGGCGGTCAGGATGATGAATCTGGACCGGCAGCCCATCTCCCGCAGCTTTGTAATCATCTCCACCCCGTCCATACGGGGTATCTTCACATCGGTCACGATAATATCCGGGGACAGGCGCCCTGCCATGGACACGCCTTCCTCCCCGTTGGGGGCCCCCCACAATCACGCATCCCAGGGCCGCCAGGTTCTCAGCCAGGATTGCAATCTCCGGTATCTGGTTAATCCTGGCGTTCCACTTGATGGTATCCAGCGTATTTATAGAGACAATGGGGATTCAGCTGGGTCTGGTACAGCTTCAGAGTAGTCTTATTATATGGTTTCATTATACATTTTTCCATTTAATATTCTTACATTTCTTTTGTTATCCTGAACTTTTGTATATTTTTTATCTATTTTTACTTATATATATATCTATATTGCACACCCCCTCTGCCATTCACATGAATTTGCCTCATTAAGGAATGTAAGGAATATGTATTTTTATTACACTTATTATATTTTTTCCAAAACTTTGTTAATTCAATTGACAAATATAAATAAATTTGCTAGAGTATAATCATAATACCGGGGTTATATTAGTTATAATTTACCATTTTATACAATAGTATTTCAACCCCCGCTCTTTTTTGTTGTTCATATTATCCAATTTCCATCAATGGCAAATGTGGAGGGCCGGAACCGCCTTCACATTGATATAAACCAAACATTATAAGGAGGTATATTATGAAAATTAAGAAAACCCTTGCTGTTCTCCTATCTGCCGCCCTGCTGGCCGGAGGCCTGTCCGGCTGTTCCAAGCCTGCCGCAGACAATAAAGCGGACAGCGCTGACGCCGCGAAGGACACGGATGCCCCAAAGGCAGACGGAGGGATTACCATCACCATGGTTGAATCCCTGACCAGCCCCGAACGTACCAAACTGCTGCGTTCCATGGCTGATAAATACGAGGCTGATAATCCCGATGTAAAAATCAACATCATATCCCCTGCCCAGGAGTCCGCGGATGCCAAGATTGCCCAGATGATGCAGGGCGGCGAAAAAGTTGACATCATTGAAATCCGCGACCACACCCTGAGGACCTATGTCACCAATAACTGGCTGGTCAACATGCAGCCCTATATTGACAACTGGGATGAAAAAGACACCCTCAGCGGCGCGGCTGAAGCAGCCATGCGTATCTGTGACGGCCTGCCTTACTACATGCCATTCGGGTTCTATGAGAGGGCTGTATTCATCCGTGAAGACGTCTTCAAGGAAGCCGGACTTGAATATCCCACAACCTGGAGGGAGCTGATAGACAGGGCCGCCCAGCTGACAAACCCGGCCAGCAGCAAATACGGTTTTTCCTTCCGTGGCATTAACGGATGTTATGAAAACGCCAACCTTATGATTTATGCGGCTGTGGGCTACGACAGACTGGCAGACGATAACGCAGGTTATTTCATTGATGACAATGGAACCACCATCTTCACGCTGCCAGAGACGCGCCAGGCCCTGTTGGATTTCAAGGAACTGTTCCAGAAGGCCTCTCCTGCGGACTCCATTGCATGGGGCTTCTCTGAACAGGTACAGGGCTTCATAAGCGGCACGGCTGCAATCCTGCTTCAGGACTCTGATGCGGTTCCCACCATGACCAGCGATTTAAGCGATGACCAGTGGGATGTCATTCCCCTTCCGATGGGGGATGCCGGCTCCGTATGCCTGCCAAACGGATATGGCGGCTGGGGCCTGACCACGCTCAGCGAGCATCCAGACAAGGCGGCTGATTTCCTGCTGTTCCTCAGCAAGGAAGAAAACAACACTGTTTTTGCCGCCCAGAACGGAACCCTGCCGGTCCACACCACTGCTTTTGAATCAGAGTACTTTAAGGGCGATGAATACCAGACCTATCTCACCTATGCGGAAGATGACAATTACCACTTTGTATATCCCTGCATGATGTATGAAGCATATGCCACCTACAAATCCCAGGTTGATGAGGTCTTCCAGAAGTATCTCAGTGATGAGATCACGGTTGACGACCTTCTGGAGTGGCTGGACGGCTTCTGGACCGAGGCATTTAAGACAGAGGGTAAACTCTGGTAACCTGAAGCACAAAGTGGAACGCACATCTGACGGAAAGCAATTTTCAAACACACCCTGGGGCACGGAGCAGTCAAATGCTCCGTGCCCCAAATACTACCGGCATCCTGAAAGGAGTGAATGCATTGAAACGCACCAAGAAAGAACAAAATGACGCGCGGTTTATATTCCTTATGCTTTTCCCCGCGCTGTTGGTCCCAGTCTGTATGACCTACTATCCCATGTTCAAGGGTATTGTCATGGCTTTCCAAAACTATAAGCTGACAAATATCAACAATATTTACTGGAACAACTTCGCAAACTTCAAACAGCTTTTTACCCGTTCCATCACAAACGAGTTCTACGGTACCATGAAAAACACAATGATATGGGTGGTTGTGTCCCTGGCGTTCCAGTTCCTGGTCGGATTTGGACTGGCCCTGATCCTGAAAAAGAAATTCCGCGGCAGTTCCCTGTACCAGGGACTTGTATTTTTCCCATGGGCTGTCTCCGGCTTTGTCATTGCCTTAATATGGCGGTGGATGTTCAATGGTACTTCCGGTGTGTTCAATGATATGCTGATGCGCATGGGCCTGATTGGAGAACCGGTAGGCTGGCTGGCAAGCAAGAACACGGCCATGCTTTGCTGCGTCATCACCAACATATGGTACGGCGTCCCATTCTTTACCATCATGATTTCCGCTGCACTGCGCGGCATCGACCCCGGCCTCTATGAAGCAGCCGAGGTGGACGGTGCCAATCCCCTGCAGAGATTCTGGGCCATCACGGTCCCCAGCATCAGCCCGGTGCTGAAGCTGACCCTGCTTTTACGTGTCATCTGGATTTTCAACTTCGCAGAAATCATTTACACCATGACGAAGGGCGGTCCCTCCGGATCAACTGAAATCATCACAACCCTGATGATGAAATTCATCGATTCCTTTGACTATGGCATGGCCAGCGCCACCGGTGTCGTATGTATCATCATCCTGACCATTTTCGCATCTTCCTATGTGGGTATGCTGAAGATGGAAGACGCGGAATGAGAGGGGGAATATATATGAAGCACCATACATCACGCCGGACCAAAAGAACCATGGCCAAATCCGTAAAAGGGGTATTCCTGATACTATATCTGATTATTGTCATGTTCCCATTTTACTGGATGTTAAATACGTCGCTGAAATCATCCATGACCGATATTTACGCATTCCCGGTAACCTACTGGCCGGAACAGCCGAGCCTGGTTAATTATCTGGAAATCCTGTGGAAGGGCAATTTCACCACCTATGTGCGCAATTCCTTTTTCTACTCCATGATTGCCAGTGTGGCCGCTGTAATTGTAGGCCTGTGTGCCTCCTACGTATTATCGCGTTTTAAGTTCAGAGGAAAGAAGGCAGTGCTGATTTTCTTCCTGGTCACCCAGATGGTTCCCGTATTCACAGTACTGGCGCCCATGTACCAGATTCTTGCCAAGCTGCACCTGCGCAATACCTTTTTCACCCTTCCTCTGTTGTACTTCAATATGTGTATCCCGTTCTCCGTGGTGACCCTGCGCGGATTCTATGCAGGCGTGCCGGTTTCCCTTGAGGAAGCCGCCCGGATTGACGGATGCAGCCGCTTAAAGGCCATCTGGCACATTTCCCTGCCAATCATGAAGCCTGGCATTGCGGCTACACTGATTTTTGATTTTATCAACAGCTGGAACGAGCTGTTCATGGCAACCTATTTTATTGATGAGGAAACTTATAAGACAATTACGGTAGGACTTAATTCCCTTATTCTCAAATATGATGTAAAATGGGGGGAGATGGCAGCCGGTTCCATCCTTGCGCTGCTGCCCACCATCTTCTTATTCGCATTTGCCCAGAAATATATGGTAGAAGGCCTGAGCGCCGGCGCTGTTAAGGGTTGATGCAGACTGACAATTGATGGAGGAATATAAATATGGATATCTTTTTTACCGAGGAAAAACTGGCCTGCAGGATTGATGCCCTGGCCCCATGGCGCATGAGGGACGCAGTAAAAGCCCATGGCCTGCGGATGCTTAAGTGTCCCCCGGAGGATGTCAATCCGTCCCCGCCTCCTATGGATGACGGCTGGACGGAAGCGGCTTTGGGGCAGGAATGGTCCGGACGTGACAAATATCTGTGGCTTTCCTGCGATTTGGAATTCCCGGCCCAGTGGAGCGGCAGGCAGCTGGTGGGCCTGTTTAATTTCGGTGTCACCGGCAGCTGCTCCACTTATGGATTCGAGGCCCTTTTATATGTGGACGGCACTCCCTTCCAGGGCGTGGATACCCACCACCAGGAAGTGTATTTCCCGGAACATTATGCAGGGCGTACCGTGCCTGTGGTATTCCGCCTCTGGTCCGGGCTGGAGGGCGGGGGCGTCCCCCGGACCATGACCCATGTATTCAGACAGGCTGAGACAGCGTGGCTGGATGAATCCGTGGACCAGCTGTATTATACCGGCCGGATGATCCTGGAAACACTGCCGCTGCTCTCTGATAATGATCCTGTCCGTACAGCCCTGAGGGATGCCCTTAACCAGGCACTTTTGGCAGTGGACTGGCGGGACGGGGGGAGCGGGGCATTCTATGCTTCCGTCAAAACAGCGTGGGATACCCTGGACAGGCTCCTGGCTTCCATGGATAAGCAGTCCATCGTGGACCTGGTATGTGTCGGCCACACCCATATTGATGTGGCATGGCTATGGCGTTATAAGCACACCCGCGAGAAGTCTGCACGCTCCTTCTCCACCGTACTGCGGTTAATGGAACAATATCCGGAATACACGTTCCTGCAGTCCCAGCCCCAGCTTTATGAGTATATCAAAAACGACTTCCCCGAAATCTATGAGGGAATCCGCCAGAAAATCCGGGAAGGGCGCTGGGAAGTGGACGGCGGCATGTGGATTGAGGCAGACTGCAACATTCCCAGCGGCGAGTCCCTTACCCGCCAGATTCTGGTGGGCACCAGGTTTACGGAAAAAGAATTCGGCACCAGGATGCACTATCTGTGGCTGCCGGATGTGTTTGGATACTCATGGGCCTTGCCCCAGATACTGAAAAAGTCCGGCCTGGACACATTCATAACCACAAAAATCAGCTGGAATGAATGCAACCAGATGCCCCATGATACCTTTTACTGGGTGGGGATTGACGGAACAAAGATCTTGACCCATTTCATCACCACGCCTGCTGCATCGGAAGAACAGGGAACGTGGTACTATACTTATAATGGCGAGATGGTTCCAGGGGCTGCCGCCGGAATCTGGAATAACTACAGGAACAAGGACCTGACCTCCAAACTGCTGATGGCTTACGGCTACGGTGACGGCGGCGGCGGTGTCAACCGGGAGGAACTGGAGCAAAGGCGTATCATTGACCGTCTGCCCGGCCTGCCGCATATCCGGCATGGCAACGGAGCCCGGTACTTCAAGGAACTGCAGGACAGGGTAGACTCCACAACTGCCTATTTCCCGGAATGGGACGGCGAACTGTATCTGGAAAACCACCGCGGGACATACACCAGCCACGCCTATAATAAATGGATGAACCGCCGCCTGGAGTACCTGTACCGGGATACGGAGTGGCTTGCTGCAATGGCTGCATGCAGTCAGGGGCGTCTGTCCGGTGAGGAACAGGAAGCCCTGACAGAAGGATGGAAAATCATCCTCCGAAACCAATTCCACGATGTAATCCCAGGCTCCGCCATCCGTGAGGTCTATGAAGACTCCTTCCAGGAATACAAAGAGGCATGGGACATCGGAGAAAAAATCAGCGGTAATGCCTGCCATATCCTGGCCCGGGGCGGGGACGGACTGTCGGTCATCAACAGCGGTAACTGGACCTATGAGGGGCTGGTGGAGCTGCCTGATTCACCGGACACCGCCTACCTTGGACCGGACGGCAGACCCTGCCCCATGCAGCATTGCAAAGGAAAGACCTATATCAGCTGCACGGTCCCGCCAATGAGCATAAAAGCCCTGACAGCCGTTAAAACCGCTCCCCCAAAAGAACAGGCATCAGCCTTGGAAACACCCTTTACCTTTGACGGGCATACCCTCTCCACACCATACTATGAAATTGAATTGAATGAAAAAGGACAGCTTACCAGCCTTTATGACAAGGATAACCGGCGCCGGGTACTGGCTCCCGGGGAGCGGGGCAATGTCCTGCAGTTCTTTGAGGACCGCCCCAATATGTGCGATGCCTGGAATATCAATCTGTTCTACCAGGAAAAGATGTGGGAAGCCGAGGACCTGGTAACCATGGAACTTACGGAAAATGGTCCCCTGTGTGCAGTAATCCATATGGAATGGAAATACAGCAAATCCTATATCTGGCAGGACCTCTGCGTATACGCCAACGAGCGCCGTATTGATTTTAAGACCCGGGTGGATATGCATGAAACCCACCAGCTGATGAAGGCCGCATTCCCGGTTGACATCCGCACCACATATGCCACCTATGATATCCAGTATGGCAATGTGCGGCGGCCTAACAACTGGAATACCAGCTGGGATATTGCCAAATTCGAGATGGTCCTGCACAAATGGGTGGACCTTTCCGACAGCGGCTACGGCGTCAGCCTGATGAATGATTCCAAATACGGCTGCGACGTAAAAGGTAACCTTCTGAGGCTGACCCTGATAAAGACCGCCACCAACCCCGACTATCTCCAGGACCAGGGAATGCATCAGTTTACCTACTCCCTGTACCCCCATGCAGGGGATGTGGCCCACAGCCATACGGAACAGGCGGCATACTATCTTAATAACCCGGTCAGGACCTGTGCCGGAACCATCCAAACCGGCAGCTTCCTCAGTTTCAGCGCTGAAAATATCATGCTGGACGCAGTAAAATGCTCGGAAGACCGGAAGTATCTGGTTGTCCGGTTCCATGAATTTGCCGGGGCGCAGACACGGTTCACCATAACGCCTGGATTTGATTACGCTGCCTGGACGGAGGGCAGCCTTCTGGAAGACCCCACTGAGGACTTCCGCTCCGCCGGATGCCTGGAACTGACCATACATCCTTTTGAAATAAAAACACTGATGTTTCAGCTAAGCTGAAAGGAGCACATACTATGTCATACTTCGCCGGAATCGATCTGGGCGGGACAAAATCAGCTGCCTGTATTGCAGAAATCCGCGACGGGGATATCCATATCCTGAAAAAGGCCAAATTCCCCACCATTGCCCACAGTCCACAGGCCACCCTCTTAAAGCTTAATTCCCTTCTGCACGGCCTTCTGTCAGACTGCGGTATTGAATCCGGAAACCTGGAGGCCATTGGTATTTCCTGCGGAGGTCCCCTGGACGCGGCCAGGGGGGTCATATTGTCACCGCCCAACCTCCCGGCCTGGGACCATATCCAGGTATGCCGCTGGTTTTCAGAAGAATTCAAGGTTCCAGCATTCCTTGAAAATGACGCCAACGCCTGCGCCCTGGCCGAATGGCAGTTCGGCGCGGGCGCGGGCACGGAAAACATGATATTCCTCACCTTTGGCACCGGATTTGGCGCCGGACTGATCCTGGGCGGCAGGTTGTACGGAGGAAGCTGCGGCCTGGCCGGTGAAATCGGACATGTCCGCGCAGAGCAGGCAGGCCCTGTCGGCTATGGGAAAGCCGGAAGCTATGAGGGTTTCTGCAGCGGCGGCGGGATTGCCCGCTTTGCCAGGGACGCAATTGAAAAGCAACTGTTCCAAGAGTCCCCCCGGCAGCTTCTGGCTGCTTCCGGGGAGATAAACGCCAGGGAAATATGCCGCCTTGCAGACTCAGGAGATCCCTTCTGCCTGCATATCATAAACATCTGCGCCACAAAGCTGGGCCAATGCCTGGCCATGCTCATCGATCTTTTAAATCCGGATGCAATTGTCATCGGAAGTATCTACGAGCGCAATGTGGGCCTGTTCCTGCCCACCATAGAAGAGACCATTGCCCGGGAAGCCCTCCCGGCCTCTGCAGGACGGTGCAGCATACTTCCCAGCGCCCTTGGGGATGATATTGGCGATTACGCGGCGGCAGCCGTGGGTTATATGGGGCTTGGCAACGTCCAGGACCTTGCCGGATCAGGAAACCACATCAGGAATTAAATACAAATATGGAAGGAAACCTATATCACTATGAATTCAAATTCCGGTCTTAATGCAGCTGGCTTAAAACAGAATAACAGGACCCTGCTTCTTCAGCAGCTCCAGTTCCACCCCCGTTCCAGGGCTGACTTAGCCAGACTTACCGGCCTGACCCGGGCGGCTATCACCAACATCGTGGACCAGCTGTCTTTGGAAGGTGTGATTCTGGAAGGACAGCGGCAGGAAGGCGGCAGCGGCAGGCCTTCGGTCAACCTGGAGCTGAATCCCCAGGCATACCACGCCGTGGGCCTGTGCCTGAAGCGTGACTACATGCACATGGGAATCGTGGATTTGTGCGGCAACATCCTGTATAACCACAGGGAACCCATTGATAACCTGCCAGATGACCCTCAGGACGCTGTTGCTGCTGTCATCGGCCGCATCCAGAGGATGCTGGCCCAGCATCCTGCCCCCGGTAAGCTGTTAGGAATCGGCGTATCTTCTCCCGGCCCCCTGGACAGGACAACGGGATATATCCTGAAGCCCCCCAACTTCGCCCGTTTCAGCAATACGCCCATCGCGCCCATGCTGGCCAGCCAATTTCAATGTACCGCCTTGCTGGAAAATGACATCATGGCCCTGGCCCTGGCGGAAAATGTTTACGGCATAAGAGGAAAATATACAAACTTCCTGGAACTGGTGGCTGACGCCGGTATTGGCGGCGGCCTGATCCAGGACGGAAAACTGTCCCAGGGAATGCGTGGTCTGGGACATATCTCCCTGGACATCCACGGTCCCCGGTGCCAATGCGGCAACTATGGATGTGTGGAGATATTTGCCACCATAAGCAGGATTGTGGAATGGGCCAGGACACAGGACCCAGGTCTCAGGGATTGGTCCATCATCGTGGACCGGGCGTACAGCCGGGAACCGGCGGCCATGCATGTGCTTGAAAAAGAAGCCGGATATCTGGCCGCAGCCATTACCACGGCAGCTAATATTGTGGATTTCGACGCAGTGGTCCTGTCCGGCAGCCTGGCCTACCGCTCCAGGCTTTTGTCTGAACAGATTCAGGACCTGGTAAACCAGAGAACCTTTAACAGCAATGAACGGACCGTGGAGGTCATTGCCTCCCAGCTGCCGGAGCATTACTATATCCTGTCCGGCGCAACCCTCATATTCTCCCATTGGATGGAGCACAGCTGCTAAACATATCATTACATAAGGGAGTGTCATGTCATATGATTACATATCAGCCTGAAATTATGGATTTAACAAAAACCAGAACATTTACAGCGAAAAACCGCACCAATCTGGTGACTGTAAATAACCTGCTCGTACCTGGGGAATACAGGCCCAAGCCTTTTGACTCCCAGGACTTTACAATACTCTGTGAAAAGCTGAAGGAAGCCCGCCAAAACCACCGCCCCGTGGTATGCTTCTTTGGCGCCCATGTGATTAAATGCGGCTTGTCCAATTATCTTTTATGGTTTGTTAAAAACGGATACATTACCCATCTTGCGGGGAACGGCGCGTGCAGTATCCATGACTTTGAACTGGCCTATCTTGGGGGGACCTCGGAACATGTCCCCACCGCAATAGAGGACGGCACCTTCGGTATGTGGGAGGAAACCGGACGCTGGATGAATGAGGCAGTCATTGCCGGCGCATCACAAAACTACGGTTATGGCGAAAGCCTGGCTCATTATATAGATGAACATCCCAATCAATTCCCTTTCCGGGACCACTGTGTATTTTACCAGGCATACCTTCATGGTGTACCTGCCACCTACCATGTGACCATGGGAACCGACATCATCCATGAGCATCCGCTCTGTAATTTTGAGGCGCTGGGTAAAACCAGCGGCAGGGACTTCGGGTATTTCTGCCAATCCCTGTCCGGACTGGAAGGCGGCGTCTTCCTCAATATAGGCTCCGCCATCACGGGACCGGAGGTATTCTTAAAGGCGCTCTCCATCTGCCGCAACCAGGGCCATGGACTCAGACAGATTACCACTGCCAACTTTGATATCATTCCCCTGGGTGATTACCGGACAGATGTAAGCAAGGAACATTTCCACTATTACTACCGTCCCAGGAAGAACGTAATCAACCGTCCGGTTTCCCTTGGCGGGACAGGCCTGTACATTGAAGGCAACCATATGTGCACGCTCCCCAATTTATATGAACGTCTAAAAGACACGGTGTAACGGAAAGGTGATTATATGGAACAACTATTTTTAACAGAATCAGACCTTGATTCCATCCTGAAAAAACTGCCCAAGGTCAGGATAGGTGTGCTGGGGGATGTGTGCCTGGACCTGTATTGGTTCGCGGATATGAAGCGCAGCACCCTGTCACGTGAAACACCGCACTATAACCTTCCTGTTGTTACCGAGCGCTGGGCGCCCGGGGCCGCCGGCAATGTGGTACAGAACCTAAGCGCCCTTGGCCTGGCCCAGGTTGAGACCCTGTCCATCGTGGGCAATGACTGGAGGGGAAATCTGCTGGATACCGGTTTTAAGGACCTTGGCCTTCCCACGGACTGCCTTATCCGGGACAATTCCCGGGTTACCCCTGCCTATATAAAGCCCAACCGTATGGGGATTTCCAATGTTGTTTATGAAGATCCGCGCATTGATTTCGTGAATTATACGCCCATATCCCAGGAGACAGAACAACAGGTAATCGATGCCCTTACGGCCATGGCCGGACGCGTGGACATTCTGGCTGTGTCAGACCAGCTTCCCTGCGGTGTGGTAACAGGACGTGTACGCCGGACGCTTGAGGATTTGGGAAAACAGGGACTGAAGATTGTTGTTGACAGCCGTGACCAGATCCATACCTACCGCAATGTCATCATTAAACCCAATGAATACGAATCGGCCGCAGCCCTGGGCCGGCAGGTGGAGTGCACCGTGGAAAACTATATCCCTATTGCCGGGGAACTGACAGAACTCACAGGCGCGCCTGTGGTTGTAACACTGGGCGCCCTGGGCGCTGTCTGGGCCGATGGACATGACACCGGTTTTGCCCCTTCTGTCCCGGCTGCAGGCCCCATCGACATCGTGGGTGCAGGAGATACCTTCCTGTCTGCGTTCTGTGCGGCAGCAGCCACAGGATGCGGCATAGGACAGGCCGTGGCATTTGCCAACCTGGCTTCCGGTGTCACGGTTAATAAAATCCATCAGACAGGAACAGCCACTCCCGAAGAAATCCGGGCAAAAAGACAGGAGCAGACAACGTAATGGAACATAGTATAGAAATCATGACATCAACACGGCCCACCCCAGGACAGATCAAGGCGGCCGTCCTGGATTTTGACGGAACGCTTTCCACCCTGCGCCATGGCTGGGAAGAAGTCATGGAACCTCTGATGGTGGAAATGATATGCGGCCCGGACCACAGGGATGACGGTTCCATCCGTCAAGCAGTCCGGGAATATATCAGGGAATCCACGGGAATCCAAACCATACACCAGATGAACTGGCTTGCCGGACAGGTGGAACATTTTAACTTCCACCCGGAACACCATGATGGCTGGTGGTACAAGGATGAGTATAACACGCGCCTTATGAAACAGGTCAGCCAGCGTATTGCAGATGTGGAGAGCGGGCGGAAAAAACCGGATGACTTCCTGATTACGGGTGCGCGCCAATTCCTCCAGGGCCTGAAAGACCGGGGAATTACCATCTATATTGCCAGCGGCACGGACCACAGGGATGTGGTCAGGGAAGCCGAAGTCCTGAAACTTAGTGGTGACTTCGCCCTGGTCCGTGGTGCGCCGGAACACATGATTGCCTGCCCCAAGGAAGCTGTCATCCAGATGATTTTTCAGGAGAAAGCGCTGCAGGGACCGCAGCTGCTGCTTTGCGGCGATGGCAAGGTGGAAATTGCCCTGGGCGTTAAGAATCAGACCTTTACCCTGGGCGTTGCCAGCCTGGAAGGCCCACGCCGCGGGGTCAATCCCGAAAAACGGGCCAAGCTGATACAGGCCGGGGCGCAGGCCATCGTGGGGGATTACCTGGATTCACAGGCAATTTATGAGTATTATGGAATGTAAGATGGGATTCTGAGAATCAGCCGGATTGGCAGACAGCCTGCCTGATCCGGCTGATGGGAGAAAGTCGTTCCAGAAAACGCTCCATTACATAATTGCGGATGATAACCTGTGCCTTGCCACTGTCTCCTTTAGAGATGTTGCGAACAAGAGCTTTCAATTGGCGCGATGTGTGTATCATTATAAAAGCACCTCCAAATACTGACGAACGGTTTTCTCCACTGAAAAGGCTTTAGCGTACCGCAGAAGCAATGGGATATTCTTCTCCTTCAAACGGATATATGTTTTAACTCCCTCTTGCAGATTTTGAATTTCAATATGCCGGCGGCTGCGAAACAAATCGCAGATTGTGCGTTCGGCATTATAAGCCCTTACTGTGTGACCCGATGGTGAGCGCACTTCCACAATACCTTCCCCGAAAAGCTCCTCTTTTACTTTATAAACCTTGATACCCTGCTTCGATAATCCTGCCGAGTTTTTGCCTGTTTTAAAAGTAACAGAAAATGGCGAGGGTTCACGGTTGGCAAGATTCAGAAGGTAAAGAGCTGTTTCGTGAGAGAATACCGCTTCTGGATAACGCACCTGAATTACATATAGTCCATCTTCCCAAACGTCTTGGGACATATATAAGCCGTGGGCAACACGTATAAGCCCATATTTACATACAAAATCTCCGAGAACAGTTCTAGAAACTCCGGCGGCCACCGCATCCGACGTTTTTAAATATCCATTATTTTCTTGTAGCAGCTTATTTAATGTTTCTGCGCTGGTCATAGTATCACCTTACTTTCGTGCCCTTATTATAATTCGTTTGGGCGTAAAAGTAAAGAAGGTTTTTGCAGCGGAGGCGGTATAGCACGTTTTGTCGGGCATCCTTCCCAGTGCCCTGGGTGATGCAATCGGTGATTACGCAGCAGTATCCGTTGGCTATATGGGCCTTATGGATGAACTATAAAAAGCAGATTGTGGCCTCTACCCAAACAATCAATGGCCACAATCTGCTTTCCCTGTTTAATTACTTCCACGTTTAATTACTTCCACTAACAGCCTTTGATTACCCTCATGATTTCCTCCAGGCAATCCTCCAGCACCACATTCCCATACCACTTCACAATCCCGCACCGGTCCAGGTTCTCCTGCTTAAAGTCCTCTTCATCCGCCAGGAATCTCCTGCACATTTCCTTATACTTGGGAACCTTCTGCTGTTCTTCCCGCTCCAGGGCGCGTCTTAACCGCAGTCCGTCCTCCACATGGATATAGAGGGGAACCAGGGCATCCGCACCGTAAAACAGGCGCATTTTCTCATAGGACTCAAGGGTGCCCATGACCAGGTAGCATCCATGTCCCAAATCAATCTGCCCATCATCCACTGTAAAATAATTCCATGGACCGTATACGGTATCATAGGTCCTGCACTCTATCAGGGTGCCGTTTTCCCTGCACTTGTGCAGATATGCCTCATCCACAAAAAAATACTCCACCCCGTCCGTCTCCCCGTCCCGGATTGGACGGGTTGTATACATGCGCACGGTCTTAAGTTCCGGCATCCTGCTGTGCAGCTGTTTATAAATCGTGTCCTTCCCAGACGCACTTTTACCCATTACATAAAATATCTTTCCCATCACGCACTCCGCTATCCCTTTCATCCTGTCAGTCTTTCTGCACTATCTCTATATAAGCCAGGGACTGGTCAGCCGGCCCCTGGACCGGAAGTCCCTTTTTCATGTATTCCATTATCACATCCAGGGAACGCCTGCTGATCCACTCCCCCGGGGCCACAATGGGAATCCCCGGCGGATAGATATATACGAATTCCCCGGAAATGCTCCCGGCACAGTCTTCAAGCCTTACTTTCCTGTGTTTTCCGTCCATGGCATCTGCAATGGTCATGGCCGTATCGCTCCGCATACTGTATACACTGCTTATCCCGGACTTTGCTGGACCCGTCCTGTTGTCTATCTCCATCAGAGCATCCCCCAGACGCCTTAACCCCTCCGAACGGTCCATAGGGGTTGTTATGGCGGTTACATAGTCCGCCCCGCACATCTCCATCTCCAGGTGGTATTCCCGTCTGAGGATGCTGTCCAGGTCCGCCCCGGTAAGGCTGCTATCTCTGGTTGAAATCACAATCTTGGATACATCCAGATTATGGATTCCATACTGTCCTATGATATCCGTATCCACAAGACGCAGGCGCCCCATCCCCCGCAGCCGTTCCCTCAGCTTCATGATTTCCCCGCGGTACGGCTCCATATCCATATGTTCCATCTGGTATATGCTGTTCTCAATGCTGGCCATGAACACATAGGAGGGGCTGCTGCTCTGCACCATGTGTACATACCGGTCAATCCGCTCCCTGTCCCCATAGCATCCCTGGTCCGGGCGGTTGTTCCTGATGTGCAGAAGGGCTGTCTGGGTCAGGCTTGGCATGGTCTTATGCACGCTCTGGATGACCACATCCGCGCCCAGGTCCAAGGCGGACACAGGGAACATTTCCCCAAAACGGAAATGCGCGCCATGGGCCTCGTCCACAATCAGCGGAAGCCCCGCCCCGTGGACCACCTCTGCAATCCCCTTAATGTCCGACACCACGCCGTCGTACGTGGGGGACACGATAAGCACTGCCTGGGTATCCATGTACCGTTTCAGCATCATATCCACATCCGACGGAAGGACTCCGCCCTGTATCCCCAATCCGTCTATCTCCTGTGGATAAACATAGGAAGCCTTAAGCTGGTTCAGGCAGATTCCATGATACACGGATTTGTGGCAGTTCCTGCTGACCAGGATACGCCCTCCCCGGGGCACGGCCCCGCATACGGCGGAGAGGATCCCGCTGCTGCTTCCATTGACAAGGTAGTATGTCTGGTCGGCTCCGTATACCTGTGCTGCCCAGTCCATGGAGGATTGAAGGATGCCTTCCGGGTGATGGAGATTGTCAAAGCCGTCTATCTCCGTTATGTCCACCGTGAACGGGTCCGGGAATCCCATGTCCCCTGTCCGCTTATGTCCGGGCATGTGGAATGGATACATATCCGACCTTGCATATTCTTTAAGCTTGTGAATCAGTAAATCCTGCTGTCTCATTTTTATATGGCTCCTGTTCCATGGCAGGTAAATGGCGGATTTTATGCATTTCCCTGAAGAATCGTTGTTGTTTTGTTTTTCATAGTACTACAGAAACCTTGCCGAATCAAGCATCATACACGGTTAAGGGCCTGTTTGGACATTCCTCCCTGTCCTTCGGACCTATGGGAACTCCAACAGGATCTTGGGATACTGGTTCTCTTGTGCCAGACGGAACGCATCTTCCGCCTCATCTAACCTGCATACATGGACCAGCGGCTCCAGTATCAGATTGTCCATGATATTCTTAATCCTGGGCAGCATGTAGGCGGAACGGTAAAATGGGATGATGGCGGCCTCCTTCAGGTAAAGTTCAGCAATCGTCACCGGAAGCAGCTTGGTCAGGCCGTAGGTACCTGAGAAAAGCAGTGTTCCCTGGCGGGCCAGCATCTTTGGGGCCAATGCCAGAAGACGGTAGTCAGAAGATACCTCTATGACAATATCATAACCAAGCATATCCGGTATGATGGAAACAGCCGACGGAATGATGTCATTTAATGGATCCACCGCCAGCTCCGCTCCCAGTTTCAATGCCAGCTCCCGGTTTTTTTCACTGTAGTCAAATAAGGTAATATGGGTTGCCCCCCGCATTTTTGCCAGCTGCAATATAATCAGGCCCAGGGCGGACGCTCCCTGTATCAAGGTTTTATTACCCACCCTGAGGTTAGAGCGGTCAATGGCGTGCAGCGCATTGCCGATTGTATCAGAAAGGCAGCCGCACTGCAAGGAAATCCGGTCAGGCAGCTTGATAAGCTGGCTTGCGCTCCAGACAATGTACTCCGACATGGTACCCGACGCCATTTTTATATTATAGCAATGGTTTTCTTTTGCATCCATACAGTAAAAACATGTGCCGCAGAATTTGTAGATGGTCCCGGTCACCCTGGTGCCTTGGGAAAAACCGTTTTCCACGGCAGCCGGGCCGGCATCCACCACCACACCCGAGAATTCATGTCCAATCGTGCCAACAGGGGACGACCACAAAAGCCGGTTTAAATCCTGCTTAAAAAAGGAGATGTCCTCCATGTTGATGGCGCTGTAGGCCACTTTGATTTTAACATCGTCGGGTTTTGATATCTGCGGTTCCTTTACATCTGCAATTATAAGTTTCCCTGGTTCGGTTAATTTAATCTGCTTCAATCTTTTATCCCCCACTGCCTGATTTCCGTGGCTTTATATTCGGATACGGTCTTTCCTGTACTCTTCTTAAACAGCTGGCTGAAGTAGTGGTAATCCGTAAAGCCCGAGTCCAGGGCAATGGATGATATCTTACCCGCAGGTTTCAGATTTAATAGAAGCACAGCTGTTTTGATACGGATATGGTTAATATAATCCGAAAACTTATATATGAATTTATTTTTAAAAAGGTAACTGATATATGTCTCCGATGTGCTGCAGTACTCCGCTGCCTTTTTAAGCGATATGTTTTCATGATAGTGGGCAGCAATATATATCAGTGATTTTAATAAGATGGGGTTGGCATCCTTAAGGGCCGGACCGCATTTCTTTCTCAGGTATAAAAACTGCATGGAAATACAGCGGGCCTCCTCCTCCAGGGATTCATATACCGTAAAAAGGCTGTCATCCGGTATACCGGATATGGCAGAAAGGGACAGGTACAGAGCTGCCAGGGATGCGTGTACTTTCCCGCAGGAAATGGTATCGAAACTGGCTTTTAAATCTGATTTATAATAATTCCCTATGGTGCTATACAGGATGTCCGGATGATTCACAAAAAGAGAATACGTAGTTTCCACCAGATGGGGTAAATCCGGCCGGGCCGGCTGGACCTTAGGTGTAAACGTGCGGATATCAATCTTCTTCTGCTCAGCACAAAAGTAGCTGAGCTCATAAGCGCCCGTAATCAGGGCAGCCTGCCTTGTGGCATCGGATGCCTGGCCGCAGACGGCATCTAAGATTAAAAAGGTTACATGGGCATTGGCATTCTGTATGTATAAATTCTGGATTTCCTGAAGCATATTGTCAAATGATGCGTCCGGGGCATATCCGCTTAGTGATTTTATAAGCACGTGATTCCCCTTGGGATATATTTCATTGGTACAGTATTGGTTCAAAATCGTCTTCAATTCATCCATGAACTGCCGGCTGTCAATGAATTGGACCGTTATGTCCGGCTTTGGTATGATGATCCGGTATTGCCCGGAGGTATCAGAGGACGCGTGGACGGCAGCCGGCTTTTCTATCACAAACCGCGCTTTCCTTAGAAGAGCTGGAAATGTATCCGTGTACAGCTGGTGGAAGGTCATGTAATCCAGTATGGCAGGGGAATATGTTTTATTATGTATCTCATTTTCAGGGAGGATGATAAGAAACTTTGCGCCGGCATAATAAGAATAACAAAGGTCGATATATTCAGGAAAAGGGATGCTGGTCAGGGCGGCGTTTAAGATAACCAGATCCGGCTTAAAGGTCCTGTAAAGCTCTAACCCCAGGGCAGGATTATATTCGGTCCCAACGCTGTCAAAGACAAACCCCATATCGCATATCCGTTTCCATATCTTATCATGATGGTCATAAGTTGTTGTGAGAATTAACAATTTCATCTCTGCATACCCTCCATTTCTATTCATTATATAATAGATAATTAAATATAGTCAACATAGTTTAATATTTTATGTTATTAAAAAGAAACATGACAAGAAATTAAATATGGCAGGAAGCAAACCTTTATGCACCGTCATGTTTCCCCCTGATTTTCAATGCTATAATCAGTACACAAACAAAGCAAAGGAGTGGAATCATGAAACTACAATTAGCATTGGATGCAATTACGTTAGAGGATGCTGTCCGCATCGTAAGGCAGGTAAGCAGTGAATTGGATATCGTAGAATTAGGAACCCCGTTTACATGGACACATCCCATTGAGACAATCGGAATGTTTAAAAGGGAGTTTCCCCATAATCTGATTTTGGCGGATTACAAGATCATGGATGGCGGGGAATATTGCGCAGGCCTGGCATATGATGCGGGAGCCGATATCACCACCGTATCTGCGCGTACCCTTGACATCACAATCCAGGGTGCAGTAAAGGCAGCCCGTGACAGGGGCAGATTAATCCTTGCTGACATGATGGGCGTGCCCTCAGAAGAGATGGCTTCAAGGGCCAGGGAGGTTGAGGCCCTGGGGGTTGATTACATCTGTATCCACAGAGGCCTGGGGGTTAAGGACAGTCCGCTGGAAAATTTAAAGATATTAAAGGAAACCGTCACACGGTCCCAGATAGCCATAGCCGGCGGAATCGACCTGGATACCTTGAGGGAGATTGTCCCCCTTAAACCGGACCTTGTGATTGTGGGCAGTGCAATCATCCGCGCTGAAAATCCTCTTTTGATGGCAAGGACCATGCGGAACATAATGAAGGAGGCTGAATAACATGGATGCTGTTTTATATGCGCAGTCGGCCTGTGATGAAATCAAGTCATTGATAGCCACTGTCAACCAGGAAGATACCGGGAATCTTGAGAAAATGATTAACAGGGCCGGCAGGATTTTCATAGCGGGCGCGGGAAGAAGCCTGCTGTCCATGAAATTCTTTGCCATGAGGCTGATGCACACCAACCACCAGACCTATCTGGTGGGGGAGGTCTGTACGCCAAGTATCCATGAAGGCGACCTGCTGATCATCGGTTCCGGATCCGGTTCTACCAAAGGCATGATGGCAATTGCCCAAAAGGCAAAAAGCATGGGAGCCAATGTTGCCCTTATCACCATGAACCGCAGCGGAAGCATAGCCGGATTGTCTGACTGCATTGTTGAATTCAAAGGCAGCCTGCCTGAAGGGGCTGAAACTGCGGAAGAACGCCCGGATGACGCATATATCCATGTCCGTCCGTCCGGCAATGTCTTTGAACCGGCAATGTTGATTTTATTGGACAGCATTGTATGCAGCCTGATGGTCAAGGGACATATGGGAATGAAGATTGTGCGGTATAACCACGCGAATTTAGAATAGAGGAGGAAATCACAGATATGTTAAAACACGGTATTATCAATGCAGATATTAAGTACCTTCTGGCAAGCCTTGGGCACAGGGACCGGATTGCCATAACGGATGCCGGCTATAACGTCCCTTCCGGCATCCCCAAAATAGATATTGCGTTCCTCCCCGGCATGCCTGAACTGCTGCCCATACTGGACGGGGTCCTGGATGAGATTGCGGTTGAACAGGTTGTTCTGGCCGAGGAGATAAAGTCAATGTCCCCAAAGCTTCATGAGGAATACAGGAAGCGTTTCCCTGAAAAAAAAATATGCTACATACCTCATTCTGAGTTTGACGAAGTAATCAAGGACGTGAAAGGAGTCATACGGACCGGACAATATGGACTCCACGCACCGAATATCATCCTTCAGGCAGGATGCACATACGACAGTGAGGAGTGATCATATGCTGGATGTTCTGACAATCGGTGACCTGATGATTGATTTTACGTCTTTAGGGACCAATGAAGCCGGGAAGCTGGTTTTTGAACGGAATCCAGGGGGTGCTCCGGCCAATGTGGCTTCCCAGGTGGCAAGACTGGGCGGAAGCAGCGGTTTTATCGGTTCCGTGGGACAGGACGAGCATGGCCTTTATCTGATTGAAACCATGAAGAAGCTGGGCATTGATGTTTCCTGCCTCAGGATAAGCGATAAGGAAGCCACAAGGATTACGTTCGTCTATCTGAACCAGGGAAATGACCGTTACTTTTCAAATTACCAGTCCCCGCGTGCGGACCGTGACCTTCCGGAGGACGAACGGTATTACAGGCAGGCGGACAACTGCCGGATCCTGCACTTTGCATCAACCTCCCAATTCGGGGAACCCATTGCGGCAACGTCATCCAAACTCATGGCATATGCCAGGAAACAGAATAAGCTGATATCCTATGATCCCAACTGGAATGAAGTCTGCGGATATGATGAGGGGCAGAAAAAAATCATGACGGACACCTTTAAAAAGGTTGATATCCTGAAGATATCCAGGGAAGAGTATTCCTACTTCATCGGAGACATGGATATAAGGGAAGGCGCCGCACAGATCATCAGCCAGGGGGTCAGGCTTCTGGCCATCACCATGGGGGCCGGGGGATGTTATTACCGGACAAGGGAGCTTGAAGGTTATCAGCCGTCCTACCAGGTAGCCGTAAGGGATACCACTGGATCCGGTGATTCCTTCATGGGGGCATTGCTTTATCAGATTGCAGGAAAAGAAAAGGCAATTGAGGATTTAAAACAGCAGGAACTGGATGATATCATACGTTTTTCCAATGCATGCGGCTCCACCTGCGCAACAAAGACCGGTTCCCTGACAGTCATGCCCGGGCTGCCGGAGGTAACATGGACCATGGGACATACAGGGCTGTATCAGATGGATATACAATGTATTTAATTACAGGAGAGGGTGAATCTATGAAAAGACTGGCAGTATTAATATTATCAGGAATCATGGCGGCGGGGGCTTTGACAGGGTGTACCATGAATTCTTCATTGGTAAAGACTGAAACAACGCAGGTTAAGGATGACAGTGAAAAAAAGATTGCATTTATCATTCCAACAAACAATTTCGACTATTTTGTATATATTGGGGCAATGGCCAGGAAGACCGCGGAAGAAAACAAGGTCCAGATAGATTGTTGGGATGCTGCCTTTGATTTTACAAAGGTTGCTGATTTTGTGGACCTGGCGGCCGTACAGGGTTACGATGCCATCGTTGTGGCCAATGGCGATAATTCTGCCGAACCAGCCATCAAGGAAGCTGCCGCCAAGGGAATCCCGCTCATCAACTATGACTCGGCGCTGGCCGGGGATTTTTATGCACAGATCATGAGCAGCAATAAGCAGATGGGAAAGATGATTGGGGATTATGCCGTCCAGCTGATTACAGAGGCTGATAAGGCGGAAACCGTCCGGGTAATCATATCCGGAATGCCGTCTTCCCCGTCGGATGTGGACCGGGAGGCGGGAATCCGGGAGGCACTCTCTGTTTTAGGGGATAAGGTTGAAATCGAGACGGTATTCCCATCCGGCACAAACAACTCTGAAAATGTACAGTCCCTGTGGGATGACCTGTTGATTTCAAAAACAGCCGGAACCGTGGATTATATTTTCTGCACCAACTCCGGCTCTTCCCTGGGCGTCCTGTCCTCTGTACTGTCAGCAGGAAGGAATGAAATCGGGATTTTCGGTATTGACGATGAGGACGGGCAGATAAGCGCGCTGCAGGATCCATCGAATCCATACCTGGCAACCGTGGGACAGGACCCGTTCAGCATTGGCAAAAAAAGTGTTGAATGTGCAATCAAAGCCATGAATGGCGAAAGGTCAGGATTGATTACCGTTGATGCGTCCCTTTATACAAAGGAGAATGTATCCGAGGTCCTGAAGGAAAAACAGGCGCTGAAAGAAGAACTCAATGCTTATAAATAATGAATCGGTTGAACGGGATGGTGATGATATGAACGAACCGATCATACAGGTGGAAGGCATCTGCAAGTCATTTTCCACTGTAAAAGTACTGGAAAACATAAGTTTTTCCATCAGGCCCGGGCAGGTGCTGGCGCTGATTGGGGAAAATGGCGCCGGCAAGAGCACATTATGTAAAATCATTGCCGGAAGCTATACCCCGGACCAGGGCAGGATTCGGATTGGGGATAAATGGTATCCTAACCTTACGATTGAAGAGGCAAAAAAACTGGGGATAAAAATGGTCCACCAGGAGCTGCTGATCCTTCCCAAACTAAGCATTATGGAAAATATCTTTGTGGGCAACGAACTGGTTAAAAATGGTCTGATAGACAAAAAGCAGATGTACATACGGGCAAAAGAACTTTTGGGGCAGGTGGGCCTGGATGCGGATCCGCGTACCCTGGTTAAGGATATTGACATTGCCGCCAGGCAGCTGGTTGAAATCGCCAGGGCAATCAGTACAAAGGCCAGCCTGATCATATTGGATGAGCCTACCTCCTCCCTGTCAGAAACAGAGATTGCCAAATTATTTACCATTGTGGACAAGATAAAGAAAACAGGAGTATCCTTTATCTTCATCTCCCACCGTCTGCAGGAAATCCTGGAACTATCCGACGTCATACAGGTCATGAAAGACGGCGGACTGGTAGCAGAGTTGGATCCGCAAAAAACCACAGAAGAAGAAATCGTCCGCAACATGGTCGGGAGAAGCTATAACAATTACTATAACAGGAACAGACAATGCTTCGGAGAAGAGATATTGCGGCTTGAAAATGTCACCGGATATCACAGGGAAGGCCAGATCATCAGCGCGTATACGCCCCAAAATATAAGTTTCTCCCTGAATAAAGGCGAGGTCCTGGGCCTGTCCGGCCTGGTAGGGGCCGGAAGGACAGAAGTCATCAAGCTTCTGTTCGGCGTAGACAGGCTTAAAACAGGCAAAGTATATTTTGAACATAAAGAAGTAAAAATCCACGAACCGGGAACCGCCATAAAGATGGGCATGGCCTGGCTTACGGAGGACAGGAAGGGTTCCGGGCTGATACTGAAGTTTTCAGTGAAAAGCAACACGGCAATCACTTTACTGGACCGTTTAAAAAAGGGAATGTTCATCGACACAAAAAAAGAAAACAGTATAACAGATGACTACATCGGCAGGCTGAACATCAAGACCACGGGCAGGAATCAGAAGGTTGTATATCTTTCAGGTGGAAACCAGCAAAAGGTGGTGCTGGCCAAATGGCTGGCCAGGGAACCCAAGGTCCTTATTTTAGATGAACCTACCAGAGGCATTGACGTGGGGGCTAAAGTAGAGATATATAAGATGATAAACGACCTGACTGCCCAGGGTATGGCAATCATACTTATATCATCTGAACTTCCTGAACTGATGGGAATGAGCGACCGGGTCCTTGTGATGTATGAAGGACATATAACCGGGGAATTTTCCAGGGACGAATTATCAGAAGAGGCCATTATGAGATGTGGAACAGGAGGCAGGAAACAGATATGAAGAATCAATTGAACAAAATGGATCCCAAGGCTTTTTTTAGCAAATTCGGCATTGTCCTTGTAATGATTGTCCTCACCGTCATCTTTACATCCATGGAACCTGGTTTTATCTCCACTGCAAATATCATCAATATCATAAGACAGGCCTCCATCATGATCATTGTGGCATGCGGTGCAACCTTCGTGATGGTGGCTGGCGGGATTGACGTGTCTGTGGGCGGCGTTGCCTGTCTGACCGGAATCATTGTTGCCAAGCTGCTGAGCATCGGCATGCCCGTAGCCCTGGCCCTTTTACTGGGCGCCGGTGTTGGAGGGGTTCTGGGATTATGCAGCGGTATGATGGTATCCCATTTCCATATCGCGCCGATGATAGCCACCCTGGCCATCATGAACCTGGCCAACGGTGCAGCCAACCTGACGACAGGCGGTACGGCTGTCTATAACCTTCCGGAAAGCTTCATCATGCTGGGACGGGGATATATTGCCGGAATCATTCCCCTTCAGGTAATCATCATGCTGGGAATAGCGGCAGTCAGTTACATCGTATTGTCTAAAACCGCATTCGGAAGGCGGGTTTATGCAATCGGCGGCAATGAAATGGTGGCAGAACTCTCAGGCATCAATGTCCGTAAAAACAAAATCATCTACTATATCCTTTCGGGAATCTGTGCCAGTATCGCAGGCATGATCATGACCAGCCGCATGGGAAGCGGACAGCCTTCCATGGGAGCCACATGGAATATGGACAGCATTACTGCAATTGTGATTGGCGGTACTTCCCTCAATGGCGGTTCCGGCTCCATCACAGGCAGTGTGCTGGGTACGATCATGATGGTCATGATTACCAACGGCCTTAATATCGTTGGGGTGAACTCCTTCTGGCAGATGGTCATATCAGCCATGATATTAATCATTACAATCATTGTATACAGGAACGATTGATGGACCCTGAAGTTAAAAAGCAATATTGAATCCTTTATATGCCCATGATATACTGAAACAAAGTATGCGGTGACACACGACACATCAGTCAGCAAGGAGGTATACGTGCGCTTAGAGGAACTTTGGAAGAAATACAGCCCCTATAATCAGTTCAACCTCTCCATACTTCCGGAGGAAATAAAGTCCCAGGGTGTCAGGCTGACCTATGAGCCTCATTCAGTCATCATCAGCCGGGGTGAATTTCCCAAATACATCTACTTCATTGAATCCGGAACAGCACTTGGTACCAGGGATTATAAGGACGGCAATAACTATTATTATTTCCGGATTACCAGCAAGACAGGTTCCGTGGGGCTTTTGGAAGTGCTGGCCCACGAACCTCAGACCATCGCAACCGTGGTTGCCAGCACCCGGGTCACTGTCCTTCGGATCAGCTCCGCCATTATCTACGAATACCTGATGACCCATCTGGACATGCTCTACAACTGCACCTATATCGTTGCCCACGACCTGTACCAGCGCTCGGGGAACGATGGTATCCTCTACTATCAAAGGGGCATTGACCGGGTACGCTTCTATCTGGTCCAATACTACATGCTTCACGCCCCCGAAGGACAGAAAATCCTTGTGGAGCCTGATTACCAGACCATTGCCAGCAATATCGGGGTCAGCGTGCGTACGGTTGTGAGGAGTATCCAGAAATTAAAGGAATTGGGGGAGATAACCTCTGTCAGGAAGAAGATTTATATATCTGAAAAACAGCAGTTGGTCATGTTAGAGGAAATAGAACAGTTGGTTCAGAGGTAAGGGCATGTCTGTATAACGGGACAGAAACGGCTTCTTAGATTCCCGCCTTTGAATGAGACAGAAGCAGCTCTTATGATACCCGTCTTTCAATAAGACAGAAGCTGCTCTTGCGATTCCCGCCTTTGAATAAACCAAAAGCAGTTTGCCAAATCCCCGCCTCCAATATCGGCAGGACCTGGCAAGCTGCTTCTTGTTTACGTAACCACGATTTCCTTTATTCCCAGCTCCTTCACCCTCTCCTTCAACTTTTCCATCATCTCGTCAGACGGTTCCTTTGTGCTGGAGAAAGAAGGCCTTACCCCATAATGGCGGAATTTAATCAGTTTATACCTGACCTCGGGATATGGGGCTATCAGGCTGCTTCCCAATTCTATGGTCCGCAGGTTATCCATAACATCCGGGACCACTACGGTACGGATTTCATAAAGCTTACCCATGGCAGCCATCCGGCGGATGTTTTCCACCGGTATCCCCAGCTCCCTGCCGGTAAGTTTCATATGGTCTTCCTCACTTCCGGCCTTCAGGTCAATCATGGTTTTATCTGTAACTTCCAGTAAATCCGTCCTGTCCCAAAGAGGTACCTGCCCATTGGTATCCATATAGGTAGTCTTTCCTGCCGCTTTGACCAGGGTATAGAATCCTTTCAGGAAATCCAGGTACAGGGAACATTCCCCGCCGGAAGTGGTGATACCGCTGATGAAAGGGAAATATGCCTTCACTTCATCATAAAGCTGCTCCGGCGTCATGTTCCTGATTTTAGGGGAAGCGTCAAAAACACAGGTTTTAAGACAGGTATCGCAATTGCAGCATGCCCTATAATCATAGGACACCAAACCGTCCGCCATGGAAAGCGCGCCCGCAGGACATGTTTTTACACATGCCCCACAGTTCCTGCAAAGGTTGATTGTCTCCGGATTATGGCAGTACAGGCAATTCTGGTTGCAGCCCTGCAGGAACACGGCTGTGCGGTTGCCCGGCCCATCCACGCAGCTGAAGGGGATGATTTTATTAACCGGGGCAGTCATGGACGGACTGGTTATAGTTGCATTAGTTTTAGATACACACGTTTTAGATGAACTGGTTTTAGATGCACGAATCACTGCCAGCCCATTATCCGCTGAATCCTTTTCCGTCATTTATCCCCACGCACCTTTCTATCCAGCAGATGGAGGTTCTTATCCACGCCGGAACCATTGACCGTCGCCTCGTTCAGTGTCATTTCATCCCGGTCGAACTTCTCAATATCAGACTTCTTGACCAGGTATCCTGTTACCCTTACAAGGTCGGAATCGCCGGAGTAAAAGGACAGGTATCTTGCGCCTGAACGAAAGGCGCCTTTTAAAATGTCCAGGAGATACTGAGGATTGTTCTTAACCGTGTCATCAAAGGGGAACAGCTCCCCGCAGCCGGCATCACAGCCCTTGTGCATACGGATAAAGTTCATAATCTGGTCCGGCAGTTCAGGTTCTTCGCCAATGGGAATCCTTCCGCCTGGTGTGGAAACCGTATCCTCCATCACGCCTACCTGTGCGTGAAGACCGTACTTCCCATACTTTGCAGGCCTCCTGTCTATCTCCTGGCGGATCCGTTCCATGATTGCCTCGCCTAAGGCATCGGCTTTTTCACCATGTCCAAACCGCTCTTTTTCATCTGTCAGGCCCAGTATCCCGTTGACACACTCGGCCAGCCCTACAAAACCGAACATCCCTACCATGTGGTCCCGGTCCTTTTTAATCAGGCCCTCCCTGTACAGGAATGTATTTTCATAATAATGGCAGTAATCCACAATGAATTCACAACGGCTGTCAATGGCGTCACATACGGCAGTGACTGCTTCCGGTATCACACGGTTTAATAAGTCTTCCGGGTCCGTGGCAAGCCGGGGCAGCTGATCCATGTTCAGGCGCACCAGGGTCAGCCCGCATCCGCCGATTGGCAGTGTGTTGTAGCAGCTGACAACTGCATAATCCCCCATGTCCCTTCTGTAAAGCGCGTCATTGGCAAAGCTTGGCTTGGATGAAGCCATGGCTGTCTCAAGAGCCGCCTTCATATAATCATCCGGCGTATCTTCCCGGTACATCAGGGTCATATTGGGGCAGGGGCGCTGCATTTCCTTTGTAAGCTCAAGGATGATACGGCCCGCCCTGGTATCCTCCGGCCCCAGGTCGGCATGGCAGAATGCGTTGGATATGGTGCGGTCCACATGGGTCAGGAGGAAACGTATGGCCTTCCTGGCTTCGTCCTCATCCTTCACGAAGGGTTCCAGCAGGCGGTCCAGGCACCCGATGTAAACCGCCAGCCCGCCGTCCGCCGGAATATTGTGATACAGGCAGAGCAGGTTGCCCACCGCTTCCCAGATATCCTTTGGCGGTTCCAGCATCAGGAACCCGCTTCCCTGCTTCAGGAACCGTTCATAATCCGGCAGGCAATACCTTGTGCGGTAAGGGGTCTTACCCTCAAACATATCCATCATGGCGCCGTTTTCGAAATACTTCCTGGATAATTCCGTATAGTTGACCAGCTCAATGGAATTCTCTGCAATCTTCGCCATATCCTTGAGACGCTGGTTGAATGTTACTTTTGGGTTTGTGATTGTATGGATAATATCCTGTGTCATGTCATTTGTTGGCATACGCGTACCTCCCTGTACTTACTATATCATATTTCTAGTCTGCATTTCCATCTATCATACATCTGCAACCGCCGCACATTTCCCCCAATCATGCGTTCCTCGCCCTTCTATAGGCCCTGATGGAGAAAATGGCGAGTCCGGCCAGGGTCGCGCAGTAGGGAATTGTCTTTACAAGGTCCGAGGGCCAGCCCAGGGTTGCAACTGCGTTGGACAGGGCGTCTGTCACACCGAACAGCAGGGATGTGGCGGCGGTCCCGATGGCGCCCCTCTGCCCCATTGCCTCTGCCGCAAGTGCAATCCAGCCGCGGCCGCTTACCATGTCCCTGGAGAACCAGGACACATATCCCATGGACATGAAGGCCCCGCCCAGTCCGCTCATGACGCCGCTGATGATCAGGGCGATGGCCTGGGTCCTGGCCACACTGATTCCCACGGAATCAGCCGCTTCCTTTTTCTCGCCGACCGCCCTGATGTGATAGCCCAGGGCCGTCCTCTTTAACAGATAGAAGGTAAATACAACTGCCAGGATGGACAGGTAGGTCAGGATATTATGCCCGGAGACGGCTGGCCCCAGCACCGGGATATCCTCGATGAACGGGATATTGATGTTTGGAAGCACCTTGCTGTCCAGGGAAACGCTGGTCCCCTTGTCATGGGCCGCCAGATACAAAAAGAAAATGGTCCCTCCGCTGGCAAGGCTGTTGATGGCAATTCCGCCCAGGATGATGTTGGTCTTATAATACAGGGTGAAGAAGGCCAGCACGCTGGCTGCCAGCACTGCTGTCAGGATGGCAAATGCCAGCCCGGCCCATGCGCTCCCAAAGAGGTAACTGAAAAACATGCCTGCAAAGGCCGCCATCAGCATCATTCCTTCCAATGCAATATTGGGCACCCCGGCCACATCGGAGACAACCGCCCCCATGGATGCAAACAGAAGAGGCGTGGTCACCCGGAGGATGGAGTAGAAAAAGTCACTGGTAAATATCAAATCTGTCAATGCCTTCATGCCTTGGCCTCCTTCTCTATCCAGTTCTGCCTGTACTTATGCAGGAAACGCTCCGCAGAAATCAGCAGGATGATGATACTCTGTAATATGGCAATCATTTCCGTGGGAATGTCCGATGAACGGTTCACCAGGTCTGCGCCAATCCTCAGGTAGCTTACAAAAAAGGCTGCCCCGATTACGCCTATGGGATGGTTACCCGCCAGCATGGCTATCATGGCGCCGTCAAAACCGTATCCGGGCAGCGCGGTCCACTCAAACCTCTTATGCATGCCGATACACTCAATCAGGCCTCCGGCGCCTGCCACGGCCCCCGCCACCACATGCACGATGATGATGACCCTTGTCACGTTGATGCCGGAATAGCTGGCAAACCTGGCATTGTTGCCCGTCATCCTGATTTCATATCCCCATTTGCTTTTGAACATGAATATGTATACAAGCACCGCACATGCCAGCGCAATCAGGAATCCCACATGGATCCTGGTGCCGGGTACCAGGTTGGCAAGGAGTGCATTTTTCCTGTATTTGTATGATACCAGGGACGCGACCTTGGGGTCCCGCATCATATTGTTCAGCAGATAAAGGCCGACCCCCAGCAGGATGTTGTTCATCATCAGGGACGTTACCATCTCATTGGCCCCGTACTTTGCCTTCAGGACGCCGGGTACCAGCATGATGACCATTCCGGTCACGGCTCCCACCGCGATACAGACAGCCGGGAATATGACGGGAGGCATCTTAAGCCATATGGCCAGGATGGAACCGGTGATGCCTGAGATGAAGAAAATGCCTTCGCCGCCAAGGTTGAACAAGCTGGCCCTGAACATCAGGGCCATGGAAAGCCCGGAAAAAATCAGGGGCACTGCGGTTTCCACAATATTGCCCAGATAACGTTTGGAGGACAGCGGGGCCAGAAGGAATATGCGGATGGACTCCACTGGCTGGTCGCTGACCAGAAGGATGATGATAAATGCCACAGCTATGGCAACCCCCATGGAAACCACGGTTCTTATGATGTTAAATGACTGCTCCCTGCTCATCCCCTGGCCCTCCTTATCTGTTCCTCACTGTGCCGTTCAAGCCCCAGCATATAAAGCCCCAGCTTTTCCTCATTCAGTCCCTCGGTATCATCAAAATAAGCCACGATTTCCCCTTCATACATGACCGCAATCACGTCAGACAGTTTCAGGGCCTCACTTAAATCAGCGGATATGAGAAGGACCGCACACCCATTGTCCCTTAATTCCATGATTTTCTTGTGGATGATATGGGCTGCCCCGATGTCCACGCCTCTGGTGGGCTGTTCCGCAATCAGGACCTCAGGCTCATGGCTGCATTCCCTGGCAACCACCACCTTCTGCATGTTTCCGCCGGAAAGCATCCCCACATTCTGACTGTTGCCAAAACAGCGTATCTCATAGGAACGGATATTATCATCTGCAAATGTATCTATTTTCTTGTAATCCAGCAGTCCGCCCCTGCAGAATTCCCTGCTGGCGTACCGGTTGGACACCATGTTCTCAGCGATGGATTCCTGGCCTGCGATTCCCTGGTCCATGCGGTCCTCGGGCACATAGCCGAACTGCATACGGCGGATTTCCTGAAGGCTCAGTCCGGCAACGGATTTCCCGTTTAACCGGATATCCCCCTGTTTCAGCGCCCTCTTTTTTGTCATCAGGTCCACCAGCTCCACCTGTCCGTTGCCCTGGACACCGGCTATGCCGAAAATCATGCCGCCCCTGACCCCGAAGTTTAAATCTTTAAGGATCTGTATCTTATTCCTGTCCGTGTAGGAGACATGTTCCGCTTCAATCTTAATATCCCCTGCCTTCGGCCGGCTCTTGGCAATGGATGTGTCCATCTCGCATCCCATGATCATGCTGGAGATTTCCTTTTCCGTCACATCCTTTGTCTCACAGCATCCCACGAAGCAGCCCGCCCTCATGACGGTGATACGGTCCGATATCCTCTTGATTTCCGGGATTTTGTGGGAAATGAACACAATGGTATGGCCCTGCTCCTTCAGATGGATCAGCTCCTCAAAAAGCTGGTCTGTCTCCTGGGGCGCCAGCACGGCCGTGGGTTCGTCCAGAATCAGGATTTCCGCCCCTCTTGCCAGCGCCTTTAATATCTCAATCTTCTGTTTCACACCTACCGGAAGGGTCCTGGTTACTGCCTCCGCCTCCACTTCCAGGTTATATCTGCTGCTGAGTTCCTTTGTAAAACGGACCGCCTCTTCCTCGCTTACAAACAGCCCTTTTTTTGGCTCCATACCAAGAATGATGTTCTGTGCCGCTGTAAAAGATTCCACCAGCATGAAATGCTGGTGGACCATCCCGATTCCATGGGCAATGGCATCTTTGGAGGATGAGAATCTGACACTCTCCCCCCGCAGGATGATTTCTCCTGAAGACGGCGGTTCCATACCGAACAGAACTTTCATTAAGGTGGATTTTCCTGCGCCGTTTTCTCCAACCAGCGCATGGATTTCCCCCTTTTTCAGATTGAAGTTTACATCTTTATTGGCAGCAATACCGTTGCCATAGATTTTTGAAATGTCCTTCATCTCCAAAATATAGTCTTGCATCCGTATACCTCCGGCCTGTTATGGGCGTACTGCCTCTCGGATTTCATTTACCTTGTCTGTGGTGATGCCTGTGGTGGGGGTCATCTCCACTTCCCCTGCCACTACCTTCATCTTCAGCTCCTCAACCTGTTTCCTGTCCTTTTCGTCAAGAAGCTTTTCATAGAATTCATTTTCCGCAATCCCCACTGCGTCCTCTGCAATACCAAATACTTCCCTGGTGCCGTAAGGTATCTCACCCTTCATGGCCCGGTCCACTGCCTTGACGGCATTTTCAGGAATGTTCTTGATGGCTGAGGTGATTACCACATTCGCCATCTCTGGTTTGGAATCCTTTAAGGCTTCTGCCTGGTCAGAGTCAACTCCGATAACAAACTTGCCCTGGGACACTGCCGCATCAATCACGCCAAGACCGGACTGGCCGGCTGCCGCAAAGATAACGGATAAACCGGAGTTATAGAGGAGGAGGGCATTTTCCTTCCCCTTGGCAGTGTCGGTAAAGCTGCCCACATAGGAGGTTGCCACCTTGATATCAGGATTCACTGCCTGGGCGCCTTCAATATATCCAACCAGGAACTCATTGATTCCCGGAATATCCATTCCGCCCACGAATCCAATCTTGTCCTCGCCCAGTTCAGCGGCCTTCAGTGCTCCGGCTGCCCCGGCCAGGAAACTCATCTCATTGTTCTTTGTTCCCATGATATAAACATTGGCAGGCGGCTCCGCCATCTCGTCATCCAGGTTGATGAACTTCTGGTCCGGATATTCCTCCGCCACCTGTACCAGCGCATCATCGTTATTGCTGGAGATGGTAAGGATCAGGTCGTATCCTTTTTCACACATATCCACAAGAGCCGGATAATATTTGGAAGTATCCACACCCGCCTCAACGTAATCCACATCCACACCCAGCTGCTCCTTGATTGGTTCGATGGAACGGAAGGACGCATCAAAGAAGGATTTATCGCCCAGGTTGCCGGGAATCATCAGCCCCACTTTAAAGTCATGGGGAGATACGGTTTCACCCATGCCGCTGTTTTCCGTTTCCTGGTCCGCGGCTTCCCCGCCCCCAGCCTTAGCGGTGTCCCCGGATCCCGCCTCCATGCTCTCTGTCTTTACGGTTGTCTCTTCATCCTCAGGTTCCGGCGCCCCACACCCGGTTAACAGACTGGCCGCCATACACACCGCAAGGAATCCTGCTGTCAGTTTCTTCATAAATAAAATCCTCCATTCGTTCATTCATTTTTTATCACAAGCCATATCGGCTGTAAATATCCCATAAAACCATACTAAAAATATGTATCCACAATCCGGTAGAACCGTTCCAGGTCCACGGACTGCGCAAATTGGAAACCTGTGTCCACCTGCGGATTGATTTCGTAGTAATTCGTCATATCCACCATGGTTCCCCTGGTCAGCTTCCCTGACAGTTCCACTGCAAAATGCCCCTTTTTCAGGGATACCACCTGATTGTCAATCAGGTATGCCACTAACAGCACATCATGAAATGTGACCGGGTATCCGGTGGCTTCCTGAAACAACCTGACCCCCTCCAGGAAATAATCCATCCTCCTGTCGTTCCTGCCCTTCCAGTCACTCAGGCGCTTATCATCGATTCTCAGGAATTTGGTCACATCCAGCCCCATCATGATTAACCGGCCTGACCGTTCCATGACAATGGACGCTGCCTCCGGGTCACAGAGGATGTTCCACTCCGGGCTGGAATTCATAAAGGTGCCGCCCATTCCGATAATCTGCACCCCCTTCATCAATTCCGGCTCCTTTAAGAATGCCATGGCCAGATTCGTCATGGCTCCCATGGCCAGGATAATCAGGTTTTTGTCCTCTTTTACTTTTTGGATGATGAAATCATCCGCATGTCCGGCTGCCGGACTATCCTCTGCAGTCTTACCATCCGTCCTGTAATCCTTTACCAATCCGTATTGTATCGGCGCTTCAAAATCACCCCCGCCATTCCCCAGGATCGGTCCCCCATATCCTGGGCAAACCGGAATACTGCCTCTTCCATACAGCGCCAGCAGGTCCCTTACCATCAAAGCCCGCTTTTCCGTATCCTTAAATACGGTTGTCACCCCAACTATTTCTATGGAGTCACAGGAGAGCGCCAGCATAAATGCCGCTGCGTCATCCACATCATCCCCCAGGTCCGTGTCAATCAGAACCCTGACCTTATCCATCTGCTTCTCTCCCTCTTAGTAAGTTTCACAAGTTTTTTATCACCATTTACAAATAAATAAGCAATTTGTATATACACTTATAAGTGTTTCTTATATTTTTATCCTTACTTGTAATTTGAATTATAAACGTACCTGAATGCAGAGTAAAGGACACATGTCCTTTACTCAGAAAAAAAGATGGAAAAATGCCAAAAGGCGGCAAGGACAGACACCACCTGGCCGCCACAGCTTTTGACTATAAGGATTTATTAAAGTATAAACGCAATACACATATATAACAGCGCAACCTTTCCATTGCGCCCTGACAGCAGATACAGTCCGCCTAAAGCAACCCCAAATATAAGGCTGAACATGCCCACTGAAACGTTTTTGGTAAATATGTGTGGCAGTCCCCAGGTCAGGCTGAGAACCATACTTCCCCAAGGGATGTTCTTTTTCCCTGTAAGCAGCTCTCCTGTGGCCTGGCTGTAATATACTATCATCAGCGCTAAAAGCATTTCCAAAATATAGTAGATAATCTGAAGCATGAACCCAATCCAGCCAGCGGTTTTTCCAAATGCCAGGAAATATTGCAGTTCTTTTAATGGCTTCGGCCCTCCGTTCAGGACCCACATTACAGCAGTGATGCATATAATAATCAGTACACACAGAAGGGTGTGTGGTTTTGCGTACGCTGCGGGTCCTCCGAATGGATTAGGATATGTTTCATTCCTCATTCCATAAAAAAGGAAAAGGGTTGATGAACTCCATAATGATATTATAAAAACCAAAGAACATAGAACCCTCAGATTACCCGGATAATCAGAAAACCATGCGTTCCTTACCCCGCTTGTCACAAAATCCATATAAAGAATGCCTACAGATGCAACTGCCGCCAAAATGGGCGGCCCAGGTTTTTCTTTCAAAGCAAATCCTCCTTTTTACATGTCGTATCTTAAGCATAATTGTCAAATACAAATATACCCCTTCGAATATATCCAATATTTGATAAAGATAAAGAAAAGATTGCTAAAAGTCCATAAAATCCGCATCCGCATGTCCGGCACCACAAAAAAAATCCCCTGAACAAACAAGGGGATTTTCAACCAATCCATCAGCTATGCAGAAATAAAGCGTAAGATGCCCGTCCGCACAAACAGTATATCATTCCACAGGGCGCCCTTATGGTTACACCTCATACAATTGCCGCATCCAGAAATGCTGCCTCTGCCGCATATCCTTCCATTCTTTTTATATCTTCATCCGTAAAACCAAAGGCATTTTTCACCAAGTCTATTTCCTTTAACAGTGTTGTGCCTGACACTGTCCTGTTATCCGTGTTCAGGGTCACATGGACGCCCGCATCATAAAGCTCCTTAATTGGATGCTCTTTCAGCGACCGTACGCCTTTGGTCTGCACATTGCTGGTCACGCAGACCTCCAGGGCCGTCCTGCGTGTCACCAGTTCCTTAATAAGGGATTGGTCCTGAATTGCCGCAATCCCATGGCCAATCCTGAGCGCCCCCATTTCCAGGGCCTTCCACATACTGTCCGGGCCGGCGGCCTCGCCTGCATGGATGGTCCGCTTTAACCCATAACGGTCTGCTTCTTCAAAAAGACTCCTGAAAAGTCCGGTATCATATACTTCCTCAGCGCCTGCCAGATCCACTCCGCAGACAATCCTGCCCTTTTCCCCGTCCTTCACGCAGTCAGCCGCGGTTTTCAGGGTTTCCATATTGTTCCTTGCCGTGCCTTCATCACTGCCTCTCATACAGCAGAGCAGAAGCCCGGCCTTTATTCCCGGATATGCAGCCATCCCGCGCTTCACGCCCGCGGCTACCGCCTCTGTCACCTCCATCTGGCTTAATCCCAATTCAGTGGAAAGCTGCGGCGCAAAGCGGATTTCCGCATATTCCACGCCCTCACGCGCCAAATCCTCCGTCAGTTCGAACGCCACCCGTTCCAATGCCACGTCCGTCTGAAGATAGTTCAGAGGAAGTGCAAAACGCGACAGATACTCCGACAGGCTGCTGCATGGCACAGGCGCCTGCATCAAGGTCACCAGCCCTTCCAAATCAGCTGCCGGAGCCTTCCCATCCCGTATCATCGCCAATTCCCATATTGTTTCCGGCCTTAAAGAGCCGTCCAGATGCACATGCAGTTCAATCATATCCGCCTTCTCCTTTTCTGTCATTCATCATTCAATAGGCTCCTGGCCTTCAGCGCCGAAAAATTACAGGTGCGGATGCTCATGGAACCACCGTCCACCCTATTATACTGCCTGGCATAAAGCTTGAGAAGATAGTTTCTCGCTTCTGCATCCTCTATCCCCAAAACCGCCGGAGCCGCGTCCGCTGAAAGCCCGGAAAAATCATCCAATGCAAACATATCAATATTGGCGATGTGTTCCACATTATATTTTGCAATCACATAATCCGGCCTCATCCAGGCAAATCCCAGATAAAAGACAGATACCGTCACCAGACAATACCGGAACAGCGGAAATCCATGATTAAATATAAGGACTATCACACCGGCCATCAGTATTACCAGCATGGCCAGGAACCAGAGCACCAGCACCCTTAAAAATGTAAGATGATACTGCCCCACATACAGAAGCATCCTGTATATGGCTGATGCAATCATCACATAGGTGCACATGCTGATGACCAGCAGGACTCCATTTAACAGGACATTTTCCTGACAATACTTCAGGCACAGAAGCACCATGACAAGGTTAAGAAACGCCACGGACAGCAGCTGGAAGAACCCCTGTCTTGCATAATCCGAATACGTCATCCCCCATGGCAGGCTTCCCTTCCCCATAAACAGATACACAACCTGAATGGCGCAGAATACCACATAGATGATGGCAATCATGGACATGAAACTGATTGCGGCAAACGGGGAACATACCCGCCGGTCAGCTGTTTCATCGCTGATATTCCCTGCGCAGGCGCTGCAGATAAGGCAATACATAATCAGTGTCCAGGCCGCGGTCTGAAGCAATACCAGGAAAATGGTAACAGGATTCAGTATCTCCCTTAACACCACATCCAGCATGTTCTGAAATACCATATCCGCGCTGCCCAATAAAAGACAGAGTATGACCATGGCCGGAACCGCCGCACACATACCTGCAATAAGCCTTAAAACATTCCTGTACTTCCTGCTCTTAATGGACTTTATATATTCCTTTCCATGGACAAACGGACAGTATATCATTCCAATGGCCTGGGCCAGGTATATGGCTATGGATGCCACGTATTTCCCGATATTCCATCTGCTGTCCTGGTGGAACTGGTGCAGGATGAAAATACAGAACAGAAGCACCAGCGCAAGCCTGTTCATATTATAACCAACCGTCATATTGGCTGTAAAACAGGTGGAAAGCCCTATGAAAAATGACAGTACCGCCAGGTATATGGATCCCTTCTTAACCTCCACCCCCACACGTCTGAACAAAAGGAACATGGCACCATATGTCACGGCCACCAAAAGGGGAACCGTTATTCCCAGAGGGTTATGATACAGGCAGAAGCAGGCAGCCGCTCCGTACGCTATGCTTAATGTTCCCAGGAAACCGAAATCCTGGCTTATGTCTTCCAGTTTCCGGTTCCCTTTGGAAATGCTTCCGGAAGCGCTTCTGGAAATGCTTTCGGAAACGCTTCCGGAAACATTATCTGCACTGTTTTTTTCAATATCATCATCCATCCGTATCCCCTCCCTCCTCATCCGGTTCATAAATCAATATATCACCTGGCTGGCAGTCCAGGGCTTCACAGATTGCCTCCAGGGTAGAGAACCTGATTGCCTTTGCCTTATTATTCTTAAGGATGGACAGATTCGCCATGGTGATATCCACCTCTGCGGCAAGTTCCTTCAGGCCCTTTTTCCGTCTGGCCATCATCACATCCAGATTAACCACAATTCCCATGCTATACCTTCCTTCCTAAATGGTCAGGTCATTTTCCTCTTTGTACCGTACGGCCTGTTCAAACACCTGACACAATACAAAGCAGAACAGACCTGCAATGGAAAACACAATAATGACAACCACGGTTGCCGGCGTGGGTGCAAGCGGGAGACGGATAAGGGAGATAAAAGCCAGGAAAAAGCTGCATTTCCCTATACGTTTTAAGGAATCTGCATTTTCCATCACAAACGCATCATCTGCCAGAACGGTTCCAAACATCCGTCTAAGTTCCCGCACAATCATAAGGGCCAGGATTCCGGAACCGATATAAAGCACGCACTGGGGTATATAATGCACCCTGAAAGATTGTATATATCTTCCCACATAACGGAATATCACGGGAATCCCCAGCGTGATTACCATTCCCCCATAAAACATGGCATCCAGCAGCCATTTCGTAAACCGTACAAGCCGTTTATTCATTCCACATCCACCTTTCTCTTATCACATTCCTTAAAATCCCTTTATCCGGAGCATACCACATTGTTTTCCATTTTTCAATATATTTTTATTGATATTCGATAATTTAATATTGATAATAGATAAATATTAAGATTTTTGTAATTATATGGGGTTGTAGTGATACGGGACCCAAATTGAAGATAAGATCAGAAACAGCAACTAATTACAATTACGTTGTCATAACAACATACAATACCATCCGCCTGCGGTATACTTATCACAGAAACATCAATACAGCATCAATAAGACCCACCCTCAGGAGGATATATAAATGATAAGAAGGATTATTAAAATAAATGAAGGACTCTGCAATGGATGCGGCGCATGTGCAGCTGCCTGCCACGAAGGCGCCATCGGCATGGTGGACGGTAAGGCAGTGCTGTTAAAGGATGACTATTGCGATGGGCTGGGGGACTGCCTTCCAACCTGTCCCACTGGCGCCATTACCTTTGAAGAAAGAGAAGCAGCGGCCTATGACGAAGCTGCTGTCAAGGCCCGCATGGCCGGGACAACAAAAAAAGAGGGCAGCAAGCCCTCTCCCTGCGGATGTCCGGGTTCCCAGTCCAGGTCCATCACCAGGCCCCAGCCTAGCCCCCAATCCACGCCTTATCACCCGGCAGCCCCCATCCCATCCATGGAAAGCCAGCTGTCCCAATGGCCGGTCCAGATCAAGCTGGTCCCCGTACAGGCGCCTTACTTTCAGGATGCCCGGCTGCTCATAGCAGCCGACTGTACTGCATTTGCTTACGGCAATTTCCACAACGACTTCATCGCGGGCCGGATCACCCTAATCGGATGCCCCAAGCTGGATATGGTGGACTATTCCGAAAAGCTGACAGAAATCATCCGTCTCAACGATATTAAAGATGTCACCGTTGTCCGCATGGAAGTGCCATGCTGCGGCGGCATTGAAAATGCCGTAAAAAACGCGCTTAAGGCCAGCGGCAGATCCATCCCGTGGCAGGTTGTGACTGTCAGGACGGATGGCAGCCTGATTTAATGCAGGCGGGAAGGGGTATCCGCCCCTTCCTTAATCCACGAACACCGTATTATACCTGTCAATACAATCACTCAGCGTATTGGAAAAATGCGCAATGGAACCCAGCGGCTCCAGCCCCGGGTCCTCAATGGGCTTTCCGCTTTCCACCTGTCCCATCATCCACTCCAGGGCCTGGAGCATCCTCTCATACAGTTGGTCAAATGGTTTTGAATTGCTCATGGATTCCATCATCATCTGGTTATTGTCAGCGGTGGCGGCATTTAAATCTTCCACGACCGAAGTCAGTTCATCGTATAATGGCCTAATCTTAGTCAGGTCCAGGTCCGTGATATTATCATCCGTCACACCCTGGAGCGTGCATTCGTCCATTATCTGCCCTGCAATGCTGATGCCGCGGCTGGCATTATACGCAATCAGCCTGCCCTCCGCCTTCATCTCCTCTTCTTCCGCTGCAATCCTCTCATCAGCCACCTCGCTCACGGCATGTATGAATTCGTATCCCAAAGGCTCAAATTCATCGGCAGCAGGATAGATGACAGCATGAAGGTCCTTTGCCTTCTGATACTGGTTTGCCGCATAATCATTGCTTCGGCTTACCTCTGAAAATGCTTCCATAAGCTCCTTTAAGGGTTCAGCCATCTCCTTCACCAGCGGATCCAATGTCTCATATGCAGGCTCCATGTCTGCAAGCTGTATGCAGTCATCTGCAAGATTCTTGCCAAATCCCCTGATACGGTAACCGTATGTATATCCACTGTCAGGAATCAGTGCAAACTCCTCACCATATTCCACCACCTCATAATAATAATCAATGTCGTCTAACAGCTTCACTATCTCATTATTCAGTTCAACATAATAATTATACTTTATCAGATCCATCTGCTCCGGGGAAATGCTTTCCTCCGCCCCTGTTTCCTCTTCTTCTGTTTCTTCCTCCACAGTCTTTGCAGGCTCACTCAGTGCCTTTGCCTTGGCATTCTCCTTCAGTTCATTAATGTTTTCACCGCATCCCGATACTGCCAGCACCGCAATACATACCGCTGCCAGTGCAGCGCCCATGAATCTCTTTCTCATACCGTACCTCCAGATATTATTATCCCTTTATCTTACCAGATATAACCATTTTCGTACAGGGATTAAACAAAAAAGACAGGATAACTGCTTCCCTCAAAACAGGACATCCAAAAACAGCTTTGTTATCTCTCTGGGCCTGGCAATGGCTGTCCCGGCCACCGCTGCCAGGACGCCCGTATCAAGGGCTGCCTTAAGCTGCTCCGGCGTCCACATCCCACCCTCGGCAATGACCGGACGGCTGCATGCATCCACCTTTTCCATGGTTGGGGTGATATAAATCCCGCAATCCTCAGAATCCTTTTCAATGATCCCAATCACAGGAAGATCCACCGGAATGCGCAGGGAAAGCGGACCCCGAAGAGCCCGCTTTCCAAAATCCTTTTATTCAGACAATGCCTCAAATATCAGCCTTCCCACAACAGAACCCCCGTCCAGAAGCCCGATGGATTGCTCGCCATAGTAGGCCGCCCGCCCATGGACCGACTTCATGGCTTTGGTTGACTCTGAACCTTCTGCAGCTATCCTGGCCGCATTCTTCAATGCTTCCTTAAAGTCCCCGTCCTTGTCTGCCAGCAGGCTTTCTGCCGCCGGATAGATGGAGTCCAGGATTGTCTTTTCACCAGGCTTTGAACCGGCCTTATCCATGATTTTCTGCACTCCGGCCATCACTGCCTCCGCAAATTCAGGAAGGCCTGCCTCGGTCCTGCCTTTTAAGGACTTTGCCATTCCCATAAATGCGAATGAGATAATGGTTCCGAGGCTTGAAGGGGCTGCCTCGTTGAACACGCCGCCTGTCTGCATCAGTATCTTGCCCAGGTCCGTCTCCTGCGTGCCCTCAACGAACACGGCCGCGGCCTCAAAGCCCTCGCTCATGGAAACACCCAGGTCACCGTCCCCGTTCTGCTGGTCCAGTTTAATCAGATAATCTTTATTCTCAGCCATGATCCGGCTTATCTTCCTAATACCCGTTTTAACAGATGCTGCATTCATTGTCGTATCCTCCTATTCGTCAAAGGGTCTTATTTGTTCAGGTTGGTGTAGAATGGTGTCTTTGCCGGGGAAAGCAGCAGTTCCTTTAACTGCCCATCCAGCTTGAAGATGGTAACGGAAAGTCCTGCCATCTCCATGGAGGTTGCATATTCACCCACATGAGGCATCACAACCTTGACGCCCATGTCATTTAACAGCTCGTGGACACGGCGGTACACAATCAGCTGCTCTTCCATGGGGGTTGCACCCAGACCGTTGACCATGACAGACACTTCGTCACCCTCTGCCAGAGGCATATCCTCTGTAATCCTGCCAACCAGGGTTTCCGCAACCTCATCGGCCGTCATCATTTTCCTGACCTCGATTCCCTTCTCCCCATGGATGCCCATTCCGATTTCAATCTCATCGTCTTCTATCTGGAAGGTGGGTTCCCCTACCTGTGGAACAATACATGGTGACAGGGCCACGCCCATGGTGCGGATATTGTCAAGGGCCTTCTGCGCCACTCCGGCCACTTCCTCCAGGGACATCATACGCTCCGCGGCAGCGCCTGCGGCCTTAAAGGCATATACCATTCCGGCAACACCGCGGCGTTTTTCCATTGTCTCCTTGGGACTGCTGGCAACATCGTCCTTTACACGCACTGTTTTGGTTTCCACATCATCCATTTCCACCATTTCACAGGCCATGTCAAAGTTCATATTGTCGCCGCCGTAGTTCCCGTACAGGCAGAGCACGCCGCTGCCGTAATCACAGGCCTTAATCATATCGGCCATCTTCTTGGCGGACGGGGACGCGAATACATTGCCCACCGCGCATCCGTCCAGCATGCCCTGGCCCACATAGCCAAGGAATACGGGAAGATGTCCGCTTCCTCCGGCTGTCACGATCCCAACCTTGCCCTTTTCAACCGGGTAATTGGTGAGAAGTATCCTCTCATCCCCGTCTAACAATTTAACCTTATCCCCATAGGCATAAATAATGCCTTCCATTGTCTCTTTTACAAAATTTTCCGGTTTGTTGATTAATTTCTTCATGCTTGTTCCCCTTCCTTTTTTAAATACGAATATTCCGGATTCAATACAATACTGCGTCCCCCTGAAACCTCCAGGCTGGTGCCTGTTATGTAGGAAGCCCGGTTGCTGCAAAGAAATACCACCGGGGCAGCTATCTCCTCCGGCACGGCCACACGCCGTAAAAGGGTGTCGTCCGTATTCCGTTTCAGATAATCCGGTTTGATATTAGCCGCCACTGCCGGGGTTGCCGTAAATCCCGGCAGCACGGAATTAACCCGGACCCCATAAGCCGCATATTCCCCTGCAAAGGAAACCGCCAGCTTAATCACCGCCGACTTTAAAGGCCCATACAGGGTGCTGGCGCCCACGGTGCCGCATCTGGCCGCCAGGGAGCTGATATTGATAATGCTTCCGCCGGTTTTTTTCATGTAGCGGAAAGCTGCCTGGGTGCCGTATATGGTGCTGAAGAAGCATACCTTTGTAATCTTCTCAATATCCTGCTCCCTGTACTCTTCCCCCTCTTTTGGGAAACTGGCCCCTACATTGTTAATCCAGCAGTCCAGGGAGCCGAACCTCCCATAAGCTTCCTTCGCAACCCTGTAGACATCTTCCTCCACCGTCATGTCTGCGGCGGTTCCATATACTGTTCCATATACCGCTCCATGCACCGTATGGCCTGCGGCGCCAGACGGCTCCGCCATTCCATCCGATACTGCGGCGCCAGCCGACTCCGCCATTCCATCCGATACCGCGGCGCTAGCCGGCTCCGCCATTCCATCCGATACCACGGCGCCAGCCGATGCCCCTGCTCCGCCCAAGGCCCTCACCGCGGCATCCACTTCATCCACATTCCTGGCACAGATAAAAACATTGGCCCCCTCTTCCAGGAAGGTCTTTGCAACCGCGTACCCGATGCCCTTGCTGCCGCCTGTGACAACGGCGGTCTTTCCTTTCAGTCCTAAGTCCATACCCTGCCTGCTTTCCCCGATTTTTCCTACGCACCCAGATAAGCTGCCTTCACCCTTGGGTCCACAAGGAGTTCCTTGCCCTTGCCTTCCATGATAATCTTACCTGTCTCCAGCACATAACCCCTGTCCGCAATGGACAATGCCATGGATGCATTCTGCTCAATCAGAAGGATGGTCTTGCCCATGTCCCTGATTTTTAATATCAGTTCAAATATATCTTCAACAATAATCGGCGCCAGTCCCAGGGACGGCTCATCCAACATCACGATATCCGGGTCCATCATAAGGCCCCTTGATATGGCAAGCATCTGCTGCTCGCCGCCTGACAGGCTTCCTCCTGCCTGGCCGATACGTTCCTTCAGACGCGGGAACAGGGTGTACTGTTCCTCCACCAGTTCATTAATCCTGGCCTTGGTAAGCTTGGGGTTGCCCAGGGAGCCTGCAATCAGGTTCTCGTACACGGTCAGGGCAGGGAATATCTTCCTTCCCTCAGGCACATGGCACATACCCATTTTTACCACTTTATCCGGCGGCATCTTTGTGATGTCATGCCCCTTAAATGTAATCTTGCCGCTTACCTTGGGAACCAGCCCCGATATGGCGCCCAGGGTAGTTGTCTTACCCGCGCCGTTGGAACCGATTAATGTGATGATCTCGCCTTCCTCCACGTGGAAGCTGATGTCCGTAAGCGCTGTGATATATCCGTAATTGACTGAAAGATGTTCCACATTAAGCATGAACCTTCACCGCCTCTCCTGCAATGATACCCTTGCCGAAATATGCCTCCTGCACTTCCTTGTTGGACTTCACCTCATCCGGCGTGCCCTCGCATATCTTCTGTCCGAAGTTCAGGACCAGGATGCGGTTACAGGAATTCATCACGAACTTCATGTCATGTTCAATAACCGCGATGGTATATCCGCCTTCGTTGAGCATTTTGATAAACTCCATAAGCTCCTGTGTCTCCAGGGGGTTCATGCCCGCCGCAGGCTCATCCAGCAAAAGGATGTACGGCTCCAGGGCCAGCGCCCTGGCAATCTCGACCTTACGCTGCATGCCGTATGCCAGGTTGCCCGCCATGGTATCCCTGTATTCGAACAGGCCGATGGCCTTTAATATCTCCTCGCTCTTGCTAATCGCGTACTCCTCATCCTGCCTGTAGGTCTTGGTGTGGACGATTGCATCCAGCATATTGCTCTTCGTCCTGATATGGCATCCGATCTTAACATTGTCCAGGACGCTCATGAACTTAAACAGCTGCAGGTTCTGGAAGGTCCTTGCCATACGTTTCCTTGCTACCCTTTCAGATGAGAATCCGGTCACATCCTCTCCCATCAGGTATACCTTGCCCTTGGTAGGGGTGTACATACCGGTACACATATTAAAGAAGGTGGTCTTCCCGGCCCCGTTAGGCCCGATGATGCCGAAAATGTCACCTGCCATTACCTTCATATCCACGTTTTCAACTGCCTTCAGACCGCCAAAGTATTTACATAAGCCTTTTGATTCAAGAATCGGTACGCTTCTGTCAATCTTATCGAACTCAATCATGCCTTCTTCACCTCCGGAGTCTTTTTCTTATCCCCATCCTTTTTCTGGATCTCGCCGCCGGCAAGGATGGAATCAGATGCACCCATAAGTCCCTGAGGACGTACCCACATCATCAGGATGATGATGATTGCATAGATTACATATCTCCAGTTCTCCAGGAAACGCAGGGCCTCAGTCAGGATTGTAACAATTGTGGAACCAAGAATCGGTCCAAGCAGGGTTCCCTGGCCTCCGATGACGACCATGGCCAGCACGTTAAAACCTGTATCCGTGGTAAACTGCGATGACTCGATATAGTTGACAAAGGGAGCGTAGGCAGCCCCGATGATCCCTGCCCAGAATGCCCCGTACATAAAGTTCATGCACTTGCACTTACTGGTCTCAACGCCCAGTGACTTGGCAGCCACCTGGTCCTCACGGATTGCCATCCATGCGCGGCCCACCCTGGATTTTAAGACCCTGTCCGTAATGAACAGGAACACCACGCCGATGATAAGGAATATGAAGTAGTAATATTTAGGCTTGAACATTTCCAGGCCAAAGAAATTAGGATAAGGAATCTGCTTGATACCCAATGCGCCGCCGGTTACAGGCGTCCAGGTCTGGGCAATGATCCTTATGATCTCAGATGCGCCCAGCGTGACAATGGACAGATAGATTCCCGACAGCTTAAGCGTTGGAAGGCTTACAATCAGTCCCACAAGGGCTGCAAGGATACCTGCAACCGGAAGGGCAATCCAGAAGTCCACGCCCACATTCTTGGACAGGGCCGCGCAGGTATAAGCGCCAATTGCAAAGAATCCGGCCTGGCCCAGACAGGTCTGGCCGCTGTAGCCGTTGATTACGTTCAGGGAGCCGGCCAATGTGGCATACATCATGATGGTACAGATATATCTCAGTATCAGGGCCTGTTTAATCACAAACGGAAGCACGATGGATATAACAAGAAGAGCTAACAGTACAGGCAGCTTATGTTTTTCATAAAATGCTTTTGCCTTATTCATCATACCCTCACTCCTTTCTTGCTGACAAATCCCTGAGGCCTGATTAACAGTACAAGGATCAGGAAGCCGAATGCAAATACATCGCGGAAGGTTGCCGCCGATACCGCAATGCCCAGGTTCTCAATGACACCGATACACAGGCCGCCCAGGGCAGAGAACCGGATATCCACCAGGCCGCCCAGCACGCTGGCCGCAAATGCCTTCATACTGTAGATACCGCCCATGGTAGCTGATACGGAATAATAATAGATACAGAGCAGGATGCCCGCAATGCCGCCAAATCCGGAACCAATACAGTTACCGATCATGGCTGTACGTTTTACGTTAATGCCCACCAGATAAGCAGCATCCTTGTTCTGGCTTACGGCCCTGAGGGCAATGCCCCACTTGGTCTTGTTAAAGAACAGGGTCAGCGCGGAGGCCAGCACCACCACAAGAACAATCACCACAATCTGGAGAAGCTTAATATCCAGTCGAACACTACCTAACATTAAGGTAAATGTTTTATTTTCAACAATATCAAGAACCGGTTTTGTCTCAGGTCCGAATACGATCTGAGCCAGGTTTTTAATCAGCATACTGATGCCGATGGTACACAGCAGTGAAATATGCCTTGGTGCATTAAAGAATTTCTCATAACAAAGCTTATAAACAACAATACCAATCAGGAATGAACCTGTAAATGCCGCAAGGATTGCCAGGGGCAGGTTATTTCCAAATAAAAGGAAAATATAATAAGACGAGAACGCCCCGATCATCATGATCTCGCCATATGTGAATGTAACCATTCCTACTACACCGACTATAACAGAATAGCCGATTGCCATCAGTGCGTAAATCGCGCCCTGGCACAAGCCGTTAACCAGCTGATTTAATACATATTCCATCTCCATACCTCCGCGAAGTTTTTTTAAGGGGCGGCAGTGCCCGGGCGGAATAAATCATCAAACACGCCCTGACATGCCGCCCCCTTGCTGCCTTTCTATACGCTATGGCGAATTAAAGGCCTTCTGCGCCGTATTCAAATCCTTCAAGAACAACCCACTTGGCATCCTTAACACCGCAGATCATGTACTGACGCTCGATATCGCCGTCCGGTGTAAAGTTAAGTGCGCCTGTAACGCCTGTATTCTGGCTTTCAGCCAGCGCCTGCTGGATTGCATCACGTGTGATCTCCCCATCGCCAATCTTCTCTACCGCATTGGCAATCAGATATACACAGTCATAAGCACATGCAGGGTGGATGGTTGGTGCAAATCCTGCCTCGCCCTCAAACCACTTTGCCCAGCTGGAAAGTTCCTCATTGTTCTCATCAAAGAAGAAAGGAGAGGTAACAATCAGGTTATCCGGTGTGGTCAGCTGCTTAATCAGCTGCTCGGAGGTGCCAGGCCCTAAAGCAACGTGCTGGATATCCCATCCCGCCGCATCTGCCTGGTTGAAGATAGCTGCCACGGAATCGCCCTGGTCCATGACTACCAGGCAGTCCGGGTCAATGGATCTCATCTTTGTAATCAGGGAGCTGAAATCCTTCTCGCCTGTGGCGTATTTCTCAACCGTAACATCCAGGCCTTCCTTCTCAGCCTGAATCATGAAGTTGTCATAACAGGAAAGACCCCAGTCACTGTCCACACGGATAACGGCAATCTTCTGTGCGCCCAGGTATTTTTTAAGTATGTACTTTGCAAGGTAAGGAGCTTCCACGTCCTGGCGGCCCATGATACTGAAGCAGTATTTGCTCATGTTGGCATAGTCAGGTGCGGATGCGGTGGGGCTTAACTGTACGATTCCATAGCGGTCCACGATCTCGGCATTGGCCTTGCATGCGCCGGAGGTAAAGTCGCCCAGGATAGCCATGACACTTTCATCTTCAGCAAAGTTGGTTGCCATGTTGGAGGACACCACTGCGTCGCCCTGCGTATCCTTAATCTCGATTTCAAACTTATGTCCGTTAATGCCGCCCTTTTCATTAATCTCATCAATTGCCTTCTGGAATCCGATCTGGAATCCCTTTCCATACTCAGCATAGTTGCCGGTAAGAGGCGCCAGACCTCCCAGCTTGATGACTGATTTATCCCCCGGGGCTGCTTCTGTCTTGGTTCCGCCTGAACATCCTGTCAGTAATCCTGCCGCCATTGCAGCTGAAAGTGCCAGAGCTGCCATTGTCTTAAACCTTTTCATAAGAAAACTCCTCCTTGTATCTCTCCTGATTATTTGTGGAAGCAAAGCTTACATGTAGCGCATCCCTTAGCCAGTGTATCGGTCAGATCCAGTGTCAGTCCCATAGCCTCTGCAATACCGCGGTCCCCGTCCATGGCGATGTCACAGAGCTTAGCGCAGGTCTCATCATCAAAGCCCAGCTTCTTCCATGCATTCAACAGTGCGCAGTAGTGGAAATCAACAGGAACCTCTGTCTCTGTCACTTCATGTACTTCCTGCTCAAATGTCTTTCTTCCCAGTTCATTTAAGAATACCTCAGCGAAATCCCTGCAGTCATCCGGATTGGAACAGGCAGCCTTGAAGTTGGCGCCGTGGATGTTACCGCATCTCTTGATAGCCCTTCTGAATGCCGGCTCCGGATCAATGCCGTCCTTTTTCAGTTCATCATAGATAAGGCCCATCCAGGTTGCCCTGTGCTCAATTGCCGCCCTGTTAATATTTGCCTGCTCGTCGTTTGTAAGTGTTGCTACATTCTTGATTTCTCCCATGATATCTCTTATCTCCTTTCATTATATACAGCTTTATCTTCTGTGATTTGCTGTATCTCACAAAACTAATCATATCAGTTTTTATCTAAATGTCAAGCATTTTTAGTTAATATTTATATTATTTTTCCATCATCCCTTATAAAAACATATATATTGCCCACCATTACGCAAAACAGCCCAAAAATCTAATATGACTATTTACATTTTTCACGAGGGGGATTATAATGGTTTTTAATGCTTTTTTATTTATTTTGTTTGGTATTGATTTTGCTTCCAATATATTCTATACTGATTGCATAAACATGATAGCATGACATTCCCCAAGAAAGGATACATCTAATATGATTAGCCAGGAAATGAACCTGAAAGAGCAGATACATCACCATCTGTTTTCGGATATAGTCAACGGCGTTTACACGCCAGGAAGCATTCTTCACGAAAAGAACCTGATGGAAAAATACGGAGTCAGCCGCGCCCCCATCCGCGAAGCCCTGATACAGCTATGCAGCGAGGGCGTACTTCGCAACCTTCCCAAACGCGGTTACGAGGTAACGGAAATCAGCGCCGAAGAGATACAGAACATCATACGCTACCGCATCTCCCTGGAGTGCGGCTTCATGCAGCAGTACGGCTCCTATATAGACGATGCCCTCATAGAAAAGCTGGAACAGCACAACCTGAACCACCAGCAGCGCCAGGGCGAGGGCCTGACCGCCCTGGAACATTGGCAGGACAACATTTACTTCCACCTGCTTTTATTCTCCAATTACCGGAATGACTACGCTTACAAAAGACTCCAGGAATCCATGGCCACCCAGACACGTTTCTACGCCCAAAAACGCTCCCGCCAATGGCACTCCCCCATCTTCTACGATGCGGACGGACTCCACGTGGCAATCGTGGATTACCTGAAGCAGAAAAACTATAGTATGGCGTCTAATATCCTGAAGGCGGATATTGAAGATAGTACGACGATGTGAGGATTTAAAATGTAATAAAAAAAGAATATCTGATATGCTCCCAGGTAACAGGTTTTTATTTTTTACTTATCTACCTAGAAGGAAACATATCAGTAAGGTCAAACTAATGTGCACAATATTAATATGAATAATAATATTTTCTCTCCTGTCATGCCCGGAATCCCCAGTCCGCGGAGCGGGCCAGGGCGGGCGTTTCCTGGAGGAGCCGGACGGGGCCGGAGGATTCATTTGGGCGGCGGGCGGTAGGACGCATTGTGGAGGAGGGCGCAGCTTCTTAGGTTCTGACAATATAAAAGACGGAGGTGGATTCTGGCCTCAAAGCCAGAATCCAAGGTGCTCTGAACGTAGAAAGTCCTTCAGGATTTCTATGTGAATAGCACCGATCCTCCGTCTTTTATATTGTCAGGGCCTTAGAAGCTGCCCCTCCGGAACTTAGCGTCCTACCGCCCGCCGTCCAAATGAATCCTCCGGCCCTGTCCGGTTCATCTCCAGGTAACGCCCGCCCTGGCCCGCTCCGCGGACGTACCCACCTCACAACCCCAGCCTCACATACTGCTCCGCCGGCGCATCATTCTCCTCCATAAGGCGCACCATATTCATCTTCATCCGCGCCTCCACTGCGTCATCCCGGATGGGATGTTCCTGTTTGGGATCCTGTTCCAGGTCAAAGAGCATTGTGCCATACTCCATCAGCTTCCTGGGCGGGAAGCCAAGGGTACTGATTCCGTATCCGCCTTTAATCTGCAGGACAGGCATGCCTTTTGTAAATGCAAATCCCTCACATAACTTGGCTGTGCGCATTTCCTCCACGCCGATGGCGCCGGGATAGCTGGAGGGTTCAAGGATATAGTTAAACAGTTCATTTTCCTTATCCGGCACCGGGCATCTCATGTACACATACCGGCCGTCCGTGATGTTTACATGGACACCGTGCTGGCCGAACAGGGCATACTCCCTGATCCGGGTATCATCCACCATGGTCTGATACAGTGATTTTCCCTGCATGTCCTCCGGGATATCCTGATGGAAGAAGTCCAGCAGGGTAGGCGCAAGGTCTATGGTCTGCACCAGGGCCTGGCGCCGTTCCCCTCTGACCCCTGCCCTTGGGTCCCAGATAAACAGCGGCGTATGGGCAATCTCGTTAAAGTACGGCATCATGACCTTTCCCCACCAGTTATGTTCACTGAGGATGAACCCATGGTCCGTATTCACAATCAGCATGGTATCCTTCCACATGTCATACTTATCCATCATATCCAGCACCTTGCCAAGGTATGTATCACACATGGTCACAAGGGCCTTGTACTCATTGATGCAGTGCTGCACCTGCTCCGGCGTCTCAGCCACCTCATGGTAGCCCGGCCAGTCAAACATGATGCCGTCATACCCATCCTTATAAAAATCCTTATATTTCTGCGGGGTGAAAAATGGTTCGTGGGGATCGAAGTTCTCCAGCTGGAGATACCAGTCATCCTCCTCATGATTATCCTCTATGAAATCCAGGCCATTGGAAAAATTCACTGCAATGGACTGGTTTTCCTCCTCCCTCATATAATGGCGGTTAATATATTCCTGTCTCCCGCATGCATCCTTGCGGCCGTCAATATGAGGCGGCGCCTCCCATTTAATCCTTCCCTTCCAGCAGTCCCCCTCCTGTCCCCGCACAAACTCAAAGGTATTATATTTTGTCTGGTAATTACATCCCCCTTCTTCCCAGTAATGCCAGTGGTCCGTGGTCAGATGGGTGTAAATACCGTTGTTCTTAAGGATTTCCGGCATGGAATCATCGTATGGTTCCAGGGGGCCCCAGCTCCGGTGAAGGAAGTTATACCTCCCCGTATGTATTTCCCTTCTGGCAGGCATACAGGGAAGGCTTCCCGCATAACAGTTGTCAAAGGTCACTGTACGGGACGCCAGACGCTCAAAATTCGGTGCCACGATATCCTTATAGCCATAGGGCGGAAGCATGTGCCTGTTCAGGGAATCAAACATTACCATAATTGCTCTCATCTGCTTATTTTCTCCTTATCATTCTATTTGTTACATCTGTTTCACCTTCATGTGATACATTCTTAGATTCCGGACTACATCTGTATATTACATCTGTATATTACATCTTCACATTACATCTTTACATTACATCTTTACATTACATCTTTACATTAAATCTTCACCCTGCAGTCTTACGCCGCATCCCTACTCGTCATCATGTGCCCCAACCCCTGCAGGCGGTGTAATCTGCCTTACGCCAAATGCCAGCACCAGAAGGGTCACGATATATGGGATCATTGCCATGATCTGGGACGGCACCCCATATCCCTGAAGACTTATCTGCACTGCGTCAGAGAAGCCGAATATCAGGGCGCAGAGTACAACCATGATTGGATTGTATCTTGCCAGTATCATGATGGCCACGGCAATGTATCCCCTGCCAGCCGACATATCCCTTACATACATATCCAGATGGTCGATGGACAGGTAGGCGCCGCCCAGACCGGCCAGCATGCCGCAGCATACCACTGCAATGTATTTGATTCTGTGTACCGGAAGTCCCACCGTGGCTGCGGCCTTGGGATTCTCCCCCACCATTCTCAGGCGCAGGCCAAACCGCGTCCTAAACAATACAAAATATTCTGCCGCAACCGCTGCCAGCATGATAAATGTAATGGGCGATGTAAGCACTCCCTGCTTAATGGAAGCAACCTGGGGGGACGATCCTTTGTTGTTCCAGATCAGCTGCATGAGAAGGGTGGTGGCAGCCACTGCCAGAAGATTCAGCCCGATTCCGCTGATGACCTGGTTTACTTTATAGCGCACGCTTAAAATCCCATGGCACAGGCCGAACAGCGCGCCCCCGGCAACGCCGCAGAGAATGGCCGCAGCCACATTTCCCGTATAATAGGAGCCAAGAACGCCGCAGAAGGCCCCCATGGTCATCATGCTCTCAAGTCCCAGGGCCATGATGCCGCTTCTTACCGATATGACGCCTCCCAGGGCCGCCAGGATCAGCGGCACCGACATGCTGAAGGTGGATGTGAATATGGATATTATCTGGTTCATGCCGTCCTGCCTCCTTTCACGGATATGGCTGTATGTTTCCGGTTCATCCTCAGGATTTCCTTTACAAGAAGGGGCGCCGCGACCAGAAGGATGATCAGTGCCTGGATCACATCAATGAATTCCGTGGGCACTCCCGTGGTCCTGTTAAGCACCATGCACCCTGCCCTCAGGGCACCAAAAATAATGCCGGAGAGTATGACGGCCACCGGCCTGTCAGCCGCCAGTGCTGCTACCGCAATGCCGTCAAAACCATAACCGGAGGAAAATCCTGCAATCAGCCGCCTGTCCACGCCCATCACATGGGTGCCTCCCAGGAGTCCCGCAATGGCACCGCTGATCAGCATGGCGATGATCATTACTTTTCCAATGCGGATTCCGGCTGTTTCCGATGCCTTCAGGTTCTGCCCCACACATTTAATCTCGTAACCGATCACGGTCCGGTCAAAGAGCAGCTTAATGACGATACAGGCCGCTGCCGCAATGATGATGGCAATTGTGAGCTGTGTCTTATCCACGATTTTAGGAAGCCATATGGCTTCAGCAAACTTGGCTGTCTGGGCAATGCTCTTCCCCTCCTCTTTCAGGGGATAGTTCACCGCGTACTCCACAAAGTTCACCGCAATGGTGTTAAGCATCATGGTGGCGATTACCTCATTGGAGCCGAAACGTACCTTCATGAATCCCACCAGTCCCGCATACAGCCCGCCAAAAACCATTCCGCATAACAGGGCAAGTATGATCCAGGGAACCGGAGGAAGGTTAAGGGGGAGCAGGGCAAACATGGATGTCCCCAATGCCCCGATATAAAGCTGCCCTTCGATTCCAAGGTTAATCAGGTTCGCCCTTTTAGCCACCGTATAGGCCAGCCCTGCAAATATCAGCGGCGTTGCCTGCACCAGTGTCTGGCATATGGCCTTCTTGCCCCCGAAAGCGCCCTTCATGATTGCCCCATATGCCTCAAATGGATTGTACCCGCAGATGAACATGATTACCCCGCCCAGGATCAGGGCCAGGATCAGGGCTGTAAAAGACATGTTCTTAGCCAGGACGGCCTTTACACCGTATGATTGCTTTGCAGCGCCTGTGGCGGGCGCCTTACTTCCTGTGCCGCTCATATGGAAGCCCTCCTTTCTCCTTTGGCCCCGGTCATCAGAAGTCCCAGTTCCATATCGTCAAACTCTTCCGGCCGCCCTTCTGCCACCAGCTCCCCATCATAAATCACGGTGAGACGGTCACTGAGGCTCTTCACCTCATCCAGGTCAGCCGAGATAAGCAGCACTGCCTTTCCTTCATCCCGCAGGTCCAGGAGGCGTTCATGTATATACTCCATGGCTCCGATGTCCACACCCCTTGTGGGCTGGGCCACAATGATGATGTCCGGGTCCTCGCTGAAAACCCTTGCGATTACGATTTTCTGCTGGTTTCCACCGGAAAGGGAACTTGCCTTCACCAGCGGGTTAGGCGCCTTAATCCTGAATTCCTGTAAAAGGCTGTCGGCAAAATGTTTCATTTTCTTCCTGTCCAGGATTCCGTTTTTCTGGAAACGGCCCTGGTAGCCCAGAATCATATTATCCAGAATGGACAGATCAAGCACCAGTCCCCTGGTCATGCGGTCCTCCGGGATATGGCCGATGCCTTTCCTTATGAACTCATCCGGCCCGCCCTTTATGGGCTGCCCATCCTTCTCCATATCCAGTCTGTCCGGATGGCAGATTCCTGTAAGGCATTCAATCAGTTCTGTCTGTCCATTTCCCTCAATGCCCGCGATTCCCAGGATTTCCCCCTTCTTAAGCTCCAGGGAAATGTGGTTGAGTATGTATCTGTCCTTTTTCTTAAGGGTGATATCCCTGACCCGCAGCGCTGTCCCGCCCACAGACCTGGCCTTTCTTGAAACGCCCAGGGTCACTTCACGGCCCACCATCATCTGGGCCAGGCTGTCCGCGGTGGCCCCTTTGATGGATACGTGGCCGGTAATCATTTTCCCATCGCGCAGCACGCTGATGCTGTCCGCAATGGCCAGCGTCTCCTTCAGCTTGTGGGTGATGATTACAATGCTCTTATTCTGGGCCTTTAACTCCCTTAAAATATGAAACAGCTCTTCAACCTCCTGAGGTGTAAGAACTGCTGTCGGCTCATCCAATATTAAGATATCAGCATTGCGGTAAATCGCTTTCAGGATTTCCACCTTCTGCTGTTCCCCCACAGACAGACCGCTTACCTTCTGGGAAGCCCGGATTCCAAACCCGTACCTGTCAATCATCTCCTGCACCTTGCGTTCCGCTGTTTCCCGGTCAAACACAATCCCCTTTACAGGTTCGCACCCCACAACGATATTTTCCGTCACTGTCAGTACCGGTGTCAGCATGAAATGCTGGTGCACCATCCCAATCCCCAAATCTATGGCCTGTTTCGGGGATTTGATGGCCGTAGCCGTACCTTTCACGAAAATCTCCCCTTCGTCCGGCTTACAGATGCCGTAGAGGATTTTCATCAATGTGGATTTGCCTGCCCCGTTCTCCCCCAGGAGGGAGAGGATTTCCCCCTCCTCAAGAAGGAAATCCACATTATCAAGGGCGCGGACCAAGGGGTACTGCTTTGTAATGTTCCTCATTTCAACTGCATACATTGCCTTTCCTCCTGTAACCCTTTAAACCCCTTTTATTTTGTGTACTGGTTTGCCTGTACCCATGCATCTAATTCATCCGCATTCTTGCAGGGCACCAGTTCTCCTGATGCAATCCTGCCTCTGATATCATCGACCGCTGCCTTGATATCATCGGGAACCGCCACATTGGAGCCTTCCATATCACAGCCCACTGCATTTTCCTTCATGCCGCTCATGTGAAGCCCCGGCTCCCATGTGCCTTCCACTATACTCTTGACCTCATTGTAGACCATCTCATCCACGCTTCTCACAGAGGATGCCACAATGTGGTCAGGATCCTCCCCATTCTGGTTCGGTCCCACGCCAAAGGCGTAGCGGTCAGCTTCCTTTGAAGCGCCGAACACACCAAGGCCGGACGCGCCTGCTATACACTGGATGAAATCAGCGCCCTTGCTGTACATGGAAAGTCCCATTTCCTTGCCCTTACCCGGGTCGTTAAACGCGCCGACCACGCCTTCCAGCACTTCCACATCCGGATTCACATACTTGGCCCCGGCCGTGAATCCCACAACGCCTTCCCTCAGGTTTGGCAGGTCCATTCCCATAATCACGCCAATCACATTATCCTCATTGGCCAGTTCCATGTCGCTTAATGTCCCCATGCCCGCAATCACGCCTGCCAGGAAGGTCTGTTCACTCCACTCGGTCTGCACCGTGCTCACGCCATCGATTTCAGCCGCGCTGTCCAGAAGGGAAATCTTCTGGTCCGGAAACTCCTCGCTTATCTCGGTAATGGGTTCCTCCTGGTCACTGGCAATGGCAATGATCAGGTCATATTCCTCAGTCTCAGCAAACTGCCTGTCAAGCGGAAGCAGGTCACTGACTGAACTGGGCTCCACATAGTCAAATTCAATCCCAAAATCCTCCTGGGCCTTTGTAATCCCGGCATAGGCCATATCGTTGAAATTCTTATCCCCCAGACCGCCTGTGCTCAGCACAAGCCCTACCTTCATCTTGGAACCGTCCTTTGCCCCCTCTGCCGTATTGCCTGAACCGGACCCACCGTCTGTACTGCCTCCGGCATTTTCCTTCTTATCCGTCCCAGCCTCAGCCGTGGTGCCTCCTGCGCCGCTGCCTCCGTTGCCAGATCCCTGGCTTCCTCCGCAGCCAACAAGTGAAACTCCCATAACCATTGCCAAACATAATGCTGTCAATCTGACCTTCCTCATAGTGCCCTCCTTTTATCACGCTGTGAATATGTCTTTATCTATTAGGAATTTTAATACAAAATAGTTTATATATAAAGAAAGGCTGCCAACCATTTTAAAAAGTATTTTAACTTTTTCTGGTCAGCAGCCGCTGGTCTATGCAACTTTTTTAACTTTATGCAACTATTTTGACATATGTCCTGCCACGTCCCTCATCTGTCCGCCTTCGTTCCCCGGGCGCCGCCGGTATTCCTCTGGCTCCGGGTGACCTCCGGTCCCACTCCCATGAAATCCCTGTACATTTTAGAAAAATAACTGGGCGTGGTATAACCAACCGCATAGGCAATCTCATATATCTTCATATCCGTGTTAATCAGCATGTCCCTTGCCTTGTTAAGCCGGTAGGACATCAGGTAACTGCTGAACTTCTCCCCTGTTTCCGACTTAAAAAGCCGGCTCAGGTATTCCGGGGAACGGTATATATACTGCGCCACCTCATTCAGGGAAATGTCCCTGTTGTAATTATTATGGATATACCGTATGGCATCCCGCACGCTCTGGGAGTATCTGAAATTATCCTCAGAGTAAATCCTGTTTACCAGATTCCTGCACAACCCGCCGCATACCTTCAGCGTCCAGTCCATATCCTGATGATGCTCCTCTGAGAAATCCGGTATGTGGGCCGCACATATCTCCTCAATACGTATCACCAGCTGGATGCACATCTCCTTCACCCACTGGATATCCGCAAACGGCGCGCCGTGAAGGCTTTGGAACCACTGCACCAACGCTTCCTGGATGACCTCCTCCCCTTCATACAGGATACCCGCCAGGATTTTCTGGCAGTTCTTCTTAATGGACGCCCGGTCCAGGGGCAAAAGCTCCATTGCATCCTCTATCCTCAGATATCCAGTATCCAGAAGGAATGTGTAGCGCAGCATCTTCTCCGCCTCCTCAATGGCTTCCATGATGGATGCAAGTCCCTTCCCCATATGACCGGACACCATAAGCCCCAGATTCTCCCTCCGGCAGCCTTCTGAAAACCACTCTGCTGCTTCCGTCAGTTCATCCCCGCTCCCAGCCTGGAATATCAGGTAAATGCTCCTGTTTTTCAGGGCCGGGCCAATGGCATGGATTTTCCTCTCCCCCACAAGCCGGTCCATTACCTCCTTCTGCCTCACGCCGTCCCTCTGTTCAAACGCCGTAACCAGGAACAGCTCCCCGGGCCTGAAGCCATGCCTTTTCCAGAAATCCTCCAGGAACTCCTTATTATCCAGATTATAATAACAGTCAAAGATATCCAGATAACCGTTGGAATAACAGTCCTTTTCCTTATTCCCGGCCTTCTCCTGTATTTCCCCGTATATTTCCTCCAACGTACTGAGGATATCACGTCCACGCAGCTCCGACTTAAGCAGATACTTCTTGGCGCCATAGGTCACAGCCTCCCTGGCATAGGAAAACTCGGCGTAATTGGTCAGGATGACAAAATTCGTATAAGGGCTGACCTCCAGGACCTTCTTCATCAATTCAATCCCGTCCATGCCCGGCATTTTAATATCCGTAATCACCACATCCGGCTGATGCTTAAGAGCCATATCAAATCCCTCATTCCCGCTTTCAGCCACCGCCGCAATCTCAAACTCAGGGTTCCCGCCCCGCTCAATACTGAACTGAATCCACTCCCGGATAGGGGTTTCATCATCCACAATCAATATCTTCATCTCAGCCGCTTCCTTTCAGTGGTGGAAGGCATCACCAGGATAACCTCCGTTCCCCGGCCTTCCTCGCTTATGATTTTCAGCCCATAAACATCCCCAAAATTCAGTTTCAGACGCTCATTCACATTCTTAATCCCTACCTTGTTGATGTTCATATCCTTATTCAGGACCGTGCTGATTTTCTCAGCATCCATCCCAACCCCGTCATCCTTCACGCTGACACAAAGGTTTCCTTGGTCCATATAACTTTTTATCCTTATATGGCATACCTTATCCTCCTTCAGGCTGTAGAAAATTGCATTCTCCACAATGGGTTGGAGGATGAAATCCGGTACAAGGGCTGGAAGCGTGCTTTCCTCAACATCAAACACCACCTCGACCCGTTCCCTGTACCTCGCCTTCTGAAGGTTAACATAATGTCTCAGCGTCTCCATTTCCTCCCGCAGTGTAATGAACTGTTCGGTCCGGGACAGCGTCTTCCTGAGGATTTTGGAGAAATCAATCAGCATGTCCTCTGCCTCTTCATTTTTCCCCATCTCCACATAAAACCGGATGGAGCTTAAGGTATTATATATAAAATGCGGGTTAATCTGGGCCTGAAGGAAATCCAGTTCCAGCAGGTGCTTCTTGCGGTCCATGGCCCGTATCTCCTCCACCTGCTTCTCCAGCCGGTCCACCATGTAATTAAAAGAATCCGCAATCTCCGCAAACTCACCCTTCCCCCGTTCCTGGCTGCTGATCCGCACATCAAACCGTCCCTCTGCCACCTGGCTCATCTTATCCTTAATCTTATCCACCGGTTTGATGATCCGCTTCCTGGAAAATATAGTCAGGGGATACAGGCACAGCACAAAGGCTGCAATCAAAAGGAGGCTGAAATACCCGGTCCTATCAAGTGTCGCCCATATCTCATGTACATTAATCCGCTCCATCAGATACCAGTCCGTTCCCAGGATATTTTCATAAAAATACATATAATCCTGTCCCTGGTCCGCCACGGTCCGGTATCCTGCCACAGGGATGAAACCGGATGTGCCTGAATCCAGAGCCAGGCCTCCTGCCGGCAGCTTTCCCGGTTCCTGATCTGTCCCCTGGCCTGTTGTCTGGTACAGCCCATGATCCATCTGGTACAGCCCATGGTCCAGCGCCTGCTTTGATTCCTGTCCAGAACCCATCATCGGTTCCCCAACAGCCGGCCATCCGCCAATCTCGCTCTTATTCTCCCCTGAAACAAGGGTTCCGCTGTTGCTGACAATACAGAACTTCCTGTCCTTCCCCCTCATATCCGAGTATGAATCATACAGGACCTTCTCGCTGAAATGCATCAGCACATACCCCTCCACCTGTTCACTGAGCAGGTCCTTGACTGGTTCTATCAGATAAAAACCATGCCTGTACAGACCTCCCTCATCGCTGCGGACAGGTCCGTCTAACAGCACATAATCCGGCATATCCTCCCCCACCGGCGCTGCCTTTTTAATATAATCCACGGCAGTTTCCCAGGTAACCACCGGCCGGTCACTGCTGTATCGCAGTCCCTGCAGGTCATAGATATAAATCCTGAAAATATTCCCCCGCTTATAATTCTTATAAATCTCATCCTGCACAAGCCCGTCCACATATCCGTCCATGGAATCACCGGTATCCTGTGTCCAGCCAGCTTCTGCATACGCTGTTTTTTCCTCCTGTGCCAGCCACTGTGTCACCCTGGCATTCTGGGCAATATTAGAAAGGCTCTCCTTCAGGGAGCCCAGCGTATCCGCCGTACCATTGGCAGACTGTTTCAATATAGCCTGGTGTAATTTAATAATCTCATTCCCCACCACACCTTTAGAAAAACGTATGATTGCGGTCCCCATGATTCCCACCAATATAACCACCAACAGGAACAATATGAGGAAATGTCTTTTAATATAACTTACCTTATTCTTCGAAGTCATGACAGTCTCCTTATATGAGACAGGATTACCGGCCTATGCTATCGATTATACCATACTTGCAGACGATTCCCCATTAATTTATAACCGGGATTACAAGTTCCAGAACCACTCATCCATTAACCAATAGAAATCCTTTCATATCATTCCCGGAATCCCCCAGTCCGCGAAGGGGGCCAGGGCTGGTCTTATCTTGAGGAGGGCGGGCGCAGCCGGGGGATTCATTCGGGCGGCGGGCCATAGGACGCTAAGTTCCGGAGGGGCAGCTTCTAAGGCCCTGACAACAAAAAAGACGGAGGATCGGTGCTATTCACGTAGAAATCCTGAAGGACTTTCTACGTTCAGAGCACCTTGGAT
>SKEY01000115.1_pt1 | contig 134821 bp, 135 predicted proteins | sample 4843871 | NCBI WGS metagenome assembly SKEY01 (sample SAMN11008797, study PRJNA524170) | human gut metagenome | biome: Human fecal sample; material: Feces; isolation source: fecal sample from pouch patient p36 | host: Homo sapiens | place: Israel: Tel-Aviv | collected 2016-12-04
AAAGATATTCTTCATGGAAGCAAAAATGGCTATCTGTTTCCCTGTAAATTATATTGGTAACAAGCCAAGTTAGCTGCTAAACGCAGCTCCTTGTCAAGCCATTATCTGCAAAAAAGAATAGCAAATGAATGACAAGTTATTCAAAATACTAAAGAAAGTGTATTTCAAGAAGAAATACATTAAAGACGAAAAAGGTTATCTCCATGAAATAGATTGTGGAGATAAGTTTGATTGTTCGACAAAAACAACTTGCTACTCGACAAATAATCTTAAAGCGGATGAATATACTTATCTACTTGAAAATAGCTATCCTGTAAATGAGGTGGTTCATTTTACTCACAATCAATGTATTGAGAAGTATAAATCTTTATTGCAAAACAGTAATATTAACTTAAAGAGTTGTCTATCAGCTTTTATTTGTGGATTCAATAGTTTTCCAAGAGGCAGACAACCAATTCTAAGTTATTTGTTTGCAAGAGCCGTTCCTTCCCATGCTTACGATTCTGATAGTTATTGCCCTCTTTGTTCTATTAAAGGGAATAATTGGATACAAAAAGGTGAAGAGATTTTCGCTTGGTACTATGGTTATGCGTGGAACGAACTGTGGGGAAAATATGTGATCGATTTAGAAGAGTTTTCCAAACTCCCACCTTGTATTCCTACCGACAAGGATATTCAAATATTCCGTAGTGTCATCGAACATATACGTAATGCTCCAGCAGATGAAACTCCCGGAAAATTGGAACAGCGAATAAGAAAGGCAAAAATTATTCCTGACTATGAGAAATTTCGCTTTCGTGGACAACTAACTGTATTGGCTGAATTGGGTATCATGCCAAATTCATATGTGAAGCCACTGTATGATGGTTTTACTCCATTCGCTGAAAGATGTGATATAAACGGTAAAGCTGCTAAAAATTTTCGTTCTGATATAATTTTGCCGCTATTAGGATGGAATGGTAGCAATCCGATAAATGAGGAACGGCTCAATGAATTATTCGGAGTTTTTATGTAACAATGCAGATAACAAGCACCTGTGCCACCTAACGGCGGCAAGCTGCAAACCATTAACATCAATAACACTAATAAGTATGAGAACGAAAATTTATTTAGTAACGCTGCTGATAGCCTTTGTTACAATATTCGGGCTGACAGCTTGCATGAATGAAGATGAGCCAAAGGACATCACAAAAGAAGTAACGATGTATGTTTCTTCTGAAACTGGAATTATGTATGATTTATTTGATTCGGAAGGAGAATTTCCGATAGAATGTATGCTCGTCAAGGAGCAGGGAGAGGATGAATATCGTCCTTTGGCATTCTGCGGTATTCAGGGCTTCGAATATGAGAAAGGCTATGAATACGATTTGCGTGTCAATAAGACAACTTTGGCAAATCCACCAGCAGACGGTAGCATATACAAATATCAGCTTGTTCGGGTCGTAGAGAAAAGACAGGTCGGTAACCCAAACGAAGCTGAATAATGCGTACAATATGATGTTAACGAAGCAGGGTAACGGCAAGCCGCTCCCTGCTAACCATTAGCATCGAAGAATAAGAAAAATATAATATGAAGATATTTAGTACAGCGCCAGAAGGTAATGAAATGGCAGAATTAGAAAATGCTCGATACATCAATTTGGCATTAAAGCAGATTGACGAAAATATTGAATGGCTAAAAACGGCTAATAAGCCAACTCAAGCAGTCTTAACTCATATAGATATATTAGTTATGTTAGCTAAAAGATTTACGGTTGATGCTAATTTGCTAATCAAAAAAGAGAAAGTTCAGGAATGGAAGAATGTTTTTAACGATTGGTTTGAGCGTTGTGACAGTAAAATTCCTGCTAAATTTAGAGATGGCATTAAAGCAAATGGAGATGAGCTTTTTAATGAGTTAGAACAATATGGGCACTAATAATTTTGAGGAACAAATAAAACCGTTCTTTTGGGTAGAGCATGAAAACAGCGTATCTGTTTGTTTGAATGTTGGCGAGTATAAAACGGAAATCTTTCAATCAAGAGAAGATGAAGGATTTGAAGGTAATGGCTACGATTGGGAGTCTTTGGCTTGTGTCTTTATTGACGAACAAGCACCAGAGCTATCCGAAAGCATTGATTTCGATTCGGAAGGAAGTATGTTCTGTGCTTATTCAAGTGATAAAGAGGCTTTAAGAAAGTTCATCTTACAGTTTAAAGAAGCATGTGAAAACAAAAAATTAATAATGGACTTATTCTCCCATGCTGAATTGGATTAAAAGAACGATGCTAACAAGCACCTGTGCCGCCTATAACGGCGGCAAGCTGCATCCCATTAGATGTAATATGCAAGTGATATGAACGCAATATTCAACCATTTCAATAGTCTTGGTGGACTATACAATGTAAGCCAAGAGAACTTATTAGATACTCGGATATTTAATGACGAGATTAAATTAATCGAAGAGTATCTGAAAAGAGATATTCCCAAACTCTTGTGGAATATCCTAAAAAAGTATCAGGGACATGGCTTTAATGATGAAGTTGGTTTTAATGTAACGACAAACATTCCTATACTGGGAAATTCCACATTCTTAGAGTTTGGTCAATTCCTCTCTTTATGTCAAGAAGCATCCTTATATCTACTGGATGTATTAGAGAATAATTCGGATATTTTCGGACACGATTTCTTGCCGTTTGCGGAAGCTACTCCGGGTGATTACATTGCATTAAATATCAGTGAACAATCTGTGTATTTCATTTCACATGATTTTTCTGATAATGAACAATCACAGATTAAGATTGCAAATTCATTAAAAGACTATTTCCTACACCTATGTAAGCATACAGAAGAAAACAGGATATTAGAAAAAACACCAAGAATTACATCGGTTGAATATTCCAATGACTTGTTATCACTTATGCAAAAATGGAAAAACAAAGAAACATCTAACAAGGAAAGATAACCCCTAAACGGTGTTCCTTTCCAAGCCATTACCAACAATTAAAATATGAAGAACATTATTCAAACAGCAGAACAGTTATTAGGCAGAAAATTAACTGCAAATGACGGTTACACAACGGATGAAATCAAACAGGCTGAAAATATGCTTGGACTAACAATGCCGGAAGCTCTAAGGCATTTTTATTTATCTGTTGGAAAAGTAGAGGTATTGGCTTCTTCGTTCCAACGGTTCTTGCCATTAGACGAATTACAATCAGATGGTGAAAAGATTATCTTTCTTGCAGAAAATCAAGAAGTGTGTTTATGGGCTACTACAATACATGATACCACAATCTGGGTTAAGTATAGTGATGATGAAGGTTGGATAACAGAACCGATTGGATTAATGGATTTTATTCTATTAACGATGTATTATAATTGCGCACAAGGAGGCTTTGAGTTTGGCGGAATAGCTGAAAACGAAGAAGCCTATCCTGCTATATTGGAATATGTACAAAAGGAATGGAATAAAGTTGTGCAATATAATGCTCTAATCATATATGCATATCAAGATAATCTGATTTGGTATTTCTATAAAGCCGACAATACACCAACAGATGACGGAATATTTTTGTCATGTAGAACAGAAGAGAAGTTTGATAAGTTCTTCAATCTTTTTGATTTCTCTGAATTATAATTGAGGTTGGTAACAAGGTCGAGCCAACAGCTAAACGCTGTTCCTCACCAACCCATTATGAATAAAGGAATAAAAAATACAGATAACTATTTTGAACGAGTGAAGCAACGTGCAAACCGGACGAATTACAGATACTATTTTTTTGACTACCTATATTTCAAGGGAGAGGTTTTGGGCAAGAAGATAGGACGGATGTCAGGTTTTATACTGCTGTTTTGGTATTGGTGGTGGATAGTAGTTCTGCCCGGCAACTTTCTCCTGATTAATAGTGTACCGCAATGGTCGTCCTTACATCTTGGCTATTTAGGTGCAATGTTTTTGCTTATTTGTGTATTTATTCTTGCACGATACAGGAAAGCCCGTGTACAGGCATTATTGAACCGCTACCGCCGCTCTAAGCATATCAGTGCGGTACAGGCATATTTTCTGTTCCTGCTGCCCTTTGTACTTTTCTTCTTAGAAACATGGCTGTTCGATGAATGGGGGTGGACGGATTGCGTGAGGTGGAACAAATGATATGTCATTCATATATAAAACATCAGATATGGAACAACGAGTTCATAACAAGGAAAGTTAACTCCTAAACGGAGTTCCTTTCCAACCCACTAATAATAATTGAGAGCATGAAAACAGTTATATCATTATTCTTTTTATTGTTGCCCCTAATGCAAGGTTGCGGGTTCGTATATGAACAGCATCTTACCGGAAACTACTACTTGATAGCGGTAGATACCAAAGATGATATGGACGTGTGTTATCACAGGCAGAAAGATGATGATGCACCCTATACGGGAATAACCGGAGCAAATGTTTATGCAGTGGGATATGACGATGAATTTATTCTTGTCAAGGCATATCGTGCTTTGAGGGACAGCTTGGGCGTTTCCTTACAGCGTTATGACAAGAATACAACCGAATATTACATCATTCCCGTAAATAACACACAAGAAGCATGGGAAGCACAAGAAAACAAGTTCGGGGCATTCAGTAAAAAGGACTTTGAAGCTAAACGGAAAGAGCTGGGAGTACCGGATGATATAACTTTCAAGAGGCTATAATATATATTATTAACGAAAAAAGTAATGAACCATGATGCAATGGATAAAGAAACTGTTCGGGATAAGATGCTCCGAACAGATAACGGAAGAGTTGATAGAGCGTTTTCCTGCCGATAAACTCTGCCGGAAATATATCGACGGAGAACTGGCAAGCGACATGGAGAACGAAGTGTTCGACAGCATAATGTGCGCGGTGGAATTGCACGAGGAGGTCATCAACGGCGGTTTCAACCAATACTACTACAATTCCGGTGGCGAACGTGCGCAAAAAGCCGAGGACACCTTTGTCAAGCTCGGAGCAGACCGGATCGCTGATGTCGTGAAACGAGCCAACAACCAATATGCCGCCAACCGTGATGAACTGCAATCGGTATGGGACAGAACGAAGGAAGGATTCGCCCACGGCTATAAAGAGAAGCTCTTTGATGCCTTCGATGATGAGTACTATGCCTTTATGAAGAATGACCGGCAACTCTACAGGATGATAGGCAGATACATCAAGCAGCATCCGCAGGAGTTTCTTACAGGAATGACCGAATGATATTCAACATGACATTGTTACCCGAAGGACATGATAGATTATCTGTATTATCGGTTTTATAGACTATGGCTCCATTCCTCTTTGGCGGAAGGAGCCGTGTTTATGGGGATGCTTATGTTTTCGGTCATACTGAGTACCAACGTATTGACCGTATGGGGGATGCTGACCCGATACGGCATTGTCGCATATCCCTCCGATATTCAGTATTATATTATCGAGGGCGGCATTATTGCCTTGTTGAGCTGGCGGTTCTTTTTCAGGAAACGTTACGACAGGATTATAGCCAGATATGACGATGAAAGCCCGGTGCAACGCAAATCCGGTGCATGGGTTCTTGCGCTGTATGTAGTGTCTACCATTGCCGTTTTCTTCTTGGAAGCGTTGCAACGGCAAGGAAAAATATGACCGTGTTGGGATTTTCGGCAAGATTTGGAACTGCTTGTTACTTTATAAACCCGATATTTGCCGCAAAAACAACATAATGAGATTGACAGCCCTGCTACGGCACACAGCCGATATATATCCCATACACTCCGTAAGCCTGCACAGCATAGCAGACAAGGCGGAAGAACTTGTAAAGAAACGTTACTCCGTAAGCCGTATGGTACGCGAAATGGAGAGTTTCGCCCATGATGCAGAGGTGCTGCGCCTGATTGTCGGCACGTTCAAATCCGTTCCTGTCCAGCCTACATTGAAAATGCGTGACTACAAGCCTTACATGGCTCTTGTGGCATGCTCGCCTGAAGATTTTGCATTCTGCTACCTGTGCAATGACCTCGTAGCCGTCTATGAAACGGAGTGCCGGACACCGGAACTGATGTTTTTCTGCGACCTGCTCCGCTGCATGAGGGGACGCTCCTATCTTAACTGCGTGACCAACCGGGTGTGCGACTACTTTTTCAGGGCGCGCCGTGACACCCTCCGCCATATCTCCAGCCCTCTGAAGGAATCTGAAATGCAATATGCGGAAAGCCGTCTGAAAGAACTGGAAGAAGCGGTCTTCCGCCTGAAAGTGAAGATGTATAAGTGGCACACCTTTACAGCAGAGGAGCTGGCAGGGATGTGTGGCATGAGCTATTCCCATTTCCGAAGCCGTTTTGAAGAATATTACGGCTGTTCCGCGACCGACTGGCTCCGGCAGGAGCGCATAAGCCGTATCAAGGAAGACCTTTCCTACCGTCCCGAACTTGCCCTGAAGGAAGTGGCTGAACGCAATCGGTTCCTCTCTGCAAGTAATTTTTCCGACTTCTGCAACCAGCAGGTTCTCAAGACACCCGGAGAACTGAAAAAAGAGGGATATGAGGAATGGTGCGAGAGAAGGATGAAATACTGGAACAGTGAATCATGAGCGCGTTTCCGGCAAGATTTGGAAGATGCGGCTATGACGGCGCGCATATTCCTGACAAATGAGAGATTCAGCAATTATTATATACACGGCTTATGAGATACTACCGCATACTGGTAGCCGCAGGCTACATTTCCATATTCATCCTGTCACTGCTGGTTGCCTACACCTACCGTAATGAACAAAACACCTTGTCATTGTCGGAGGAAGAGAACCATAGCGCAATCGAGTTGCGAAAAAATATAAACCGTCTGAACATACAGATTACAGGGCTGTCATTGCTGGGAGAAACTGTCGCGGAATGGAAAGAGGGCGATGCGGAACAATACCATCATCAAAGGATGGTGATTGACAGTACACTGTGTGTCTTCCGCGAGGTGTTCAGTTCGGAACGTATAGGAATAGACAGCATCCGCGACATATTGGCACACAAAGAGAGGCAGATGAGGGAGCTGGCAGATATACATTCCCGTCAGAGAACACTCAACAGGCGTATAGCCGACAGAGTGCCGGTCATAGTCCGTCAAAGCGCAAATGAAAGTCCCCATAAGGCTAAACGCAAAGGATTTTTAGGTCTGTTCGGAAAAAAGGAAGGTGCAAAGCCTTCGGCAACCACCTCGATGCTCTATTCCCTGAACAACGATGTGATTGCCGGACAGAAGGTTCAAAACCGGATACTTGCCGAACAGACAGACAGCCTTGCCGCACGTAATACAGCCCTCAACGCCCGATTACGCAGTCTTATCCGTCATATCGACAACAATGTGCAAGCAGACCTGCAAGTGCGGGAAGCCGAGATAGCCGCCATGCGGAAGAAGTCGTTCATGCAAATTGGCAGTCTGGCGGTATCCATACTTATGTTATTGCTCGTATTGTTCATAATTATCCATAGGGATGCTGTCCGGATCAAACGATACCGACGGAAAACATCGGATTTAATCGGACAACTCCAAAAATCGGTTGAACAGAACGAGGCACTGATAGCCTCCCGCAAGAAAGCGGTTCATACCATCACCCATGAGCTGCGCACACCTTTAACCGCAATAATCGGTTATACCGCGTTGATGGAAAAAGGGAATGATGCGGATAAAAAAGAGCGATATGTCCGTAATATCCGGCAATCTTCCGACCGGATGCGCGAAATGCTCAACACTCTGCTGAGTTTCTTCCGGCTGGACAATGGCAAGGAGCAGCCGAATTTCTCTCCTTGCCGGATTTCGGCAATCACGCACATTTTTGAAACGGAGTTTATGCCAATTGCCATGAACAAGGGACTGGCTCTTACTGTGACGAACCGCACGGACGAAGTTGTAGTGACCGATAAGGAACGTATCCTGCAAATCGGCAACAACCTGCTGTCCAACGCCATCAAGTTCACGGAGAACGGTGGCGTTTCCCTGAGAACGGACTACGATAACGGCGTCCTGAAACTTATCGTCAAAGATACGGGCACAGGAATGACCAACGAGGAACAGCAACGCGTGTTCGGTGCGTTTGAACGTCTGTCAAACGCCGCCGCAAAAGACGGCTTCGGACTGGGACTGTCCATCGTTCAGCGTATCGTGACAATGCTCGGCGGCACGATACGGTTGGAGAGCGAGAAAGGCAAAGGCAGCCGTTTCACGGTAAAAATACCCATGCAGACAGCCGGGGAACTGCCGGAAAGGATAAATCAGACAAGGATTCATCATGACCGTGCATTCCATGATGTGATTGCCATCGACAATGACGAGGTACTTCTCCTGATGTTGAAAGAAATGTATGCACAGGAAGGCGTACACTGCGAAACCTGCACCGATGCTGCGGAATTGATGGAAATGATACGCCGGAAAGAATACAGCCTGCTTCTGACGGATTTGAACATGCCGGAAATCAACGGCTTCGAGCTGTTGGAACTGCTGCGCACCTCCAACGTTGGCAATTCAAAGACTATCCCGGTAGTCGTGACAACCGCTTCGGGCAGTTGCAGCAAGGAGGAACTTATGGAACGTGGTTTCTCCGGTTGCCTGCTCAAACCGTTCTCCATATCGGAACTGATGGAGGTTTCAGGCAAATGCGCCATGAAAGGTAAACTGAATGAAAAGCCGGATTTCACCTCCCTGCTGTCCTATGGCAATGAATCCGTCATGCTGGAGAAACTGATAACGGAAACCGAAAAGGAAATGCAGGCGGTCAGGGATGCGGAGCAACGGAAAGACCTTCATGAACTGGACGCCCTGACACATCACCTGCGAAGTTCATGGGAGATACTCCGTACCGACCAGCCGTTAAGGGAATTATACGAATTGCTTCATAACGATGGCACGCCTGACGATAAAACAATTGGCAATGCTGTAAAAGCTGTGCTGGATAAGGGTTCGGAAATCATCCGGCTGGCAAAAGAAGAAAGGAGAAAATACGAAAATGGATAAGACAAAAATCATCGTGGTGGAGGACAACATCGTGTATTGCGAGTTCGTCTGCAACCTGCTGTCACGTGAGGGATTCCGCACCGTGCAGGCTTTCCACCTCTCGACTGCGAAGAAATATCTGCAACAGGCCGCAGACGGGGACATCGTGGTTTCCGACCTGCGCCTGCCCGACGGCAACGGTATCGACCTGCTGCGCTGGATGCGCAAGGAAGGTATGATGCAGCCGTTCATTATCATGACCGACTATGCCGAAGTGCATACGGCGGTTGAAAGCATGAAACTCGGCTCGCTGGACTACATACCCAAGCAGCTTGTGGAAGACAAGCTCGTCCCTTTGCTACGGAACATATTAAAAGAACGGAATATCGGACGGAGCCGTATGCCCCTGTTCTCGCGTGACGGCTCGGCGTTCCAAGCCATCATGAAGCGGATAAGGCTGGTAGCCCCCACCGACATGAGTGTGCTGATATTCGGGGAGAACGGTACGGGCAAAGAGCATATCGCCCACCTGCTGCACGACAAGGGCAAGCGGGCAGGAAAACCGTTTGTGGCTGTGGACTGCGGTTCGCTCACCAAAGAGCTTGCGCCGTCTGCTTTCTTCGGACACGTCAGAGGGGCGTTCACGGGTGCGGACAGTGCCAAGAAAGGTTATTTCCATGAGGCGGAAGGCGGCACGCTGTTTTTGGACGAGGTGGGCAACCTCGCACCGGAAACCCAGCAGATGCTTCTGCGAGCCATACAGGAACGGCGATACCGTCCGGTAGGTGACAAATCTGACCGTAGTTTCAATGTCCGCATCATCGCCGCCACCAACGAGGATCTGGAGAAGGCGGTCCATGAAAAGCGTTTCCGGCAGGACTTGTTGTACCGTCTGCATGACTTCGAGATAACCGTTCCGCCGTTGCGCGACTGTCAGGAGGACGTCATGCCGCTGGCTGAGTTCTTCCGTGAAATTGCGAACCGGGAACTGGAATGCGATGTCATCGGCTTTGACGGGGAAGCCCGCAAGACATTGCTGACCCATGCGTGGCCGGGCAATGTCCGCGAGCTTCGTCAGAAAATCATGGGTGCGGTGTTGCAGGCACAGACGGGTCTTGTCACGAAAGAGCATCTGGAACTTGCCGTGACGAGGGCGACCTCACCCGTCAGCTTCGCCCTGCGCAGCGATGCGGAAGACAAGGAGCGTGTCTTACGCGCGTTGAAGCAGGCGAACGGGAACCGCAAGGTTGCCGCCGAACTGCTCGGAATAGGACGTACGACACTGTACAACAAACTGGAAGAATATGGATTGAAGTATAAATTTCAGCAACCATAGCCGGTAATTCGTCGGATTTGGCTATCTTTGCATGATATTTGAGAAAAAACGGCGACTGGCAGAGCCTTTTGCCGTCGATATATAGACATAAGACCGCAAGGCGTCCTAATGGAAATCTGGTAAATTGACACTACGGAGACGATTGCGTGATGCTTGTGCTATGCTTACGCATAGCGTGCATTCACGTACTCTCCGTAAAGGCTTTACCAGAGCCTCCATTAGAAGTAGTGTGAACTGCACGCTACTTTTTTGCCCTTGCCTAACGAAATGAAACGATGTATGGGTAAAGTTCAGATTCTTGCCGTCCTCACGCTGGACGGGTGTCATTCTTCCGGGTTGTATTGCAAGGCGTACAAGGAACTGCGCCTTGACAAGTGCGGCATCAATGAAATAAGGGAAAACGCCCTTTACCACATCACGCCCGACTACTCCATCTCCATGCTGGACGAATGGCGGAAGGACGGCACGGACATCAGCTATCTCGCGGAAGCCACTCCCGACAACACGGACTATATCAACGGACTGCTGCGCATGCGGGTGGTGGACGAGATAATCCTATATACCGTGCCTTTCATATCGGGAACGGGACGGCACTTCTTCCAGTCCGCCCTGCCCGAAACACATTGGACGCTCTCCTCTCAAAAAAACTATCCCGATGGCGTGTGCCGCAGCATCTACACGCGCGTGGAAGCCATAAGATGACCGGAATGTTCCGGCATCATACATTATCAGGTTTCACCTGATAAGACAATGTTCTGACAACAAACATTTTGAGAAGGGCATAATCCGTGCCTGACAAAAAATATCGAATTTTATCACTTTGAAATCCAGCACTTTGCAGACGAAGTGCCGGATTTTCTGTTTTTTGGACGCGCTTTTTGCCACTACAGTCCATGTGCGCATACAGAAAAACAGAGTGTAAAATTTCAAAATTGACAGGACATGAATTATTTTTTATTGGCGGAAACCGAGTTCTTCCGCCGTATAAACGAAGCCGGTGACTGCAATATGGAAACGGCATACACGGCTTTCGCCACGCAAGTGATCGAGCTATGCAGCGGCAATGTGGACACCAACCGCACCATCATCGCGCTGGCTTACATCGAAATCGAGTTGCAGCACCATCCCGTGCGCAATCTCCCCGAAGAAAAGAGGGAGGTTGCAGCCTACATCAGCAAGGCACTCTCTTTCGTGAGGAAGATGCAGAAGTTCCTTGCCGCTCCCCAAGTGCCACCACTAATCCCCATCCGTACATCCTCCGACAACACAAGCGAAAATCCCGCCTCACCCCTGCAATGGACGGGCAACGCCATCGACCTCGTGGAACTTATCTACGGCATCAACGAGATGGGCTGCATCAACAACGGCAACATGCCGCTCAAACAGCTCGCCCCGCTTCTCTACAAGATTTTCGGGGTCGAATCAAAGGACTGCTACCGCTTCTACATCGACATCAAACGCCGTAAGAACGAGAGCCGCACCTACTTCCTTGACAGGATGCAGGAGAAACTCAACGAGAAGATGCAACGTGACGAGGAATTGGAACGCATGAGAAGATGAACCACCAACCGGACAGGAAAGACGGAAAATAAGTGGCAATCATCTGTTTTCCGTCTTTTTTTGTTGCATTATATTGACAATCATGGAAATAAATGCCGATATTTGCAGCCGGAACAGAAGCAGGATAAAGAAATGGCAAAAAAGAAGAAGAAACAGAACGGGCACTACTGCCGGATTTGCGGTGACTACAAGGCGAATGAGAAGTTCTCCGGCAAAGGACACGCACAACATATCTGTAAAAGCTGCATGTCCGCCATGCGCAGCGGCAAGAATCCGGAGGATATTCTGCCGGAACCGTTGCCTGTGAACCGTGAAACGACACGTTTCAAGAAACTGGGTAAAGAGGAAAAAGCCGTGCTTAAAGCGTTTATCTCCGAAGTGGTAACCGAATACTGGCAGGAAAACAGGCAGATACCGTTTGCGGAAAGTTTTTCCGAACTTAAAAAATATATCATCGGAACTTATGATGAGGAATGCGGCATACTCCTGAAAGATGACGCGGAACTGAAGACCTACTTTCAGACACATACGGTAACGACCATAAACAAATTGCTGAAAGAGGAAAATCCGGAAAACGAAGGGTAACGAAAACGGGCGGAACAAGGTGTCAAACTTGCCCCGCCCGTTTTCGTTACCGCCTGCCGGCTATTTCTGCTGCAACAGATGCTTCAGGTTCTCGTCACCCGCGATACGCTCCAGTTCGTCAGCGACAATCTGCTTCACCTCCTCCTTGATGCGCCTGTAATTCGCCTGCACCGTTTCCTTCATGCAGTCGTTGCCGTCCCCGTCGGTGAAGTCGGTAATGACGGGGATCCTCTTGTAGGCTTTTTCCTCGCGCTTCACCTTCTCGGCGTCCACGACAATCTCGCAGTGAAAAATCTTCTGTTCAATGCGCTCGTTGAAGTTGTCCGACACCGAACCGACAAACATTCCCTGCGTCAAGCCGGAAATCTTGCTGGGCGGGATAAGCGCGTCCATCTGCGTGTTGATGGAGGTGGAAACGTCCTGCCGGTTGATGGAAATGGACTGCCGTTTCTGCAATACCTTTCCGAAGCGTTCGGATAGCGTCTTGGCGGTTTCTCCTACCACCTGCCCGGAGAAGATATTTCCGACGGTGTTCATCACGACTTTGGCTTCCTTATCGCCATAGTCGCGCACCAGCTGGCTGAAATCCTGAAAGCCCAGACACACGGCAACCTTATTGCTTCGCGCGGTGGCGATAAGGTTGTCCAGCCCCTTGAAATATATCGTCGGTAGTTCATCTATAATGACCGACGACTTCAGCATACCTTTCTTGTTTATGAGTTTCACGATACGGGAGTTATACAGACCGAGAGCCGCACCGTAGATATTCTGACGGTCGGGGTTGTTGCCAACGCAGAGGATTTTCGGCTCTTCGGGATTGTTGATGTCCAGCGTGAACTCGCTGTCCGACATCACCCAGTAGAGCTGCGGGGAAATCATCCTTGAAAGCGGTATTTTCGCCGATGCTATCTGCCCCATCAACTGCTCCGCAGCCCCTCCGAGCCATGCGTCCATGAATGGCGAGAGGTAGTTTTCCAGTTCGGGATAAGAGGTCAGAATAGGGAAAATATCCTCGTAACGGCGGTTCAGGAACTCGATTGCATGGGGGAACGTGCAATACTTGCCGTTCTGATAAATTTTCAAATACCATATAATACTGGCAAACAGAATGATAGGCGATTCCACGAAGAAGTCGCCCTGCTTTTGCACCCACGACTTATTCAAGTTGAGCATTATGGTGTACGCGCTTTCGTAAGCGTCCGTGATATCCTCCATGAAATCCGGGTGGATAGGATTACAACGGTGCGAACGTCGCGGGTCGTCGAAGTTTATCACATAGAACTTCGGCTTCACCTTGTAGCCATCCGGATGGTTCAGCAGGTGGTTGTAGGCTATCGTGGACAAGTCGCTGAATTTGAAGTCGTAAACGTACATCGAGAAGCCCTTTTCAATCTGCTGCTTGATGAAATTATTTACCACTGCGTATGATTTTCCACTGCCCGGCGTACCTAATACGATGGAAGCCCTGAAGGGATTCACGACATTGATCCAGCCGTCGTTCCAACGCCTTTTGTAGTAGAATCGTGTCGGCAGATTGACCGAATACTCGCTTTCGATGAGCCGTGTTTCCTGCATGAAACTCTCGTTCTCGTTGTTGAACACGTCATCCATCAGGTTGTGCTTTAGCAGGCGACTCGTCCAAAGACCGCCCATCAGCAGGCAGACATAGCCCGCTCCGACGGTCAGGACATACAGCCCCGTCACCGCTTCCTCCGGCAGCGGCAATGCCAGTATCCACCAGTTCAGGAAGAACAGCACGAAGCCTGCGGCAAGAGCCGTCCAAATTCGTCCCCAAGTGATTTTCTCACCTTTCACGCCCTTTGTCCCCAGACATGACAGGGCAAGCAGGAGGACGGCAAACAGTTTCGTGTACAGGATGGAACGGAACAGCCCCGCCGTGCGGTCGAAGTTCATCAGGATTCTGTCCACCACGCCGATATCCACTCCCCAGAGCCGGATGGCTTCATAGCAGAACCAGTACACGTTCATGACCACTAAAATAATACTCACGGCACGCAGAAAATCCATGATTTTCGCCAATGCCCTCAAATCGTCTTCTTGTTGTGACATACATTTATTTTTTGATTGTTGATACCCCGGTTACATTCCCAAGCCCTTGCGCTTCTTCTTCTTTTTCTTCTTGCGCTGCATCGCACGGATGAAGGCTTCCTCCTCGGCGTCTACCGCCGGACCTTCGGAAGTGAGCAGGCCGACACCGCCCGCCATGCTTTCATCGTCGGATGCGCCCTGTCCGCGCATATCCTCCCCGGCTTCCACCGGAACGGAAAGCGGAACCGGCGGCAGTCCGGCGTAAGGCAGCGTGAAGTGTTCCTGCAAGGCATTGGCGGAAAGTTCCTTGCCCATGCGCGAGCCGTTCAGCACGCAGCCCGTGCGGTGGTCGATGAACGTGGCTCCGTAGATGCGCCCTTCCTCCGTGTAGCGCAGCACGGTGTCGATGCCTTTCCCTTTGAGCGTGGCAACGAGCTTATCCTTGTCATACGTGCCTTCCAGCACGGAAAGGACAGTGCGTTTCGTCATTCCGGCGAGTTTCCTGTCCTTAATCTCCTGCTTGGAACGGGCAAACTTCCTCTGCACGGCTTCATAGCCGACGGATTTCCCGAAGAGCGAGGATTTGAACGGATTACCGACTTTGTTGCCCATGTCATCCGTGACGGAATAGACCAGCCCGTGATACTCGCGTCCGCGCACATTGCCGTGCGTTTCCTCCACCGTCATATTATATAAGGAAAGGAGTGCGCGGTATTCGCCCATCGTCTGAAAACGGTACTGCCCGTTCAGAACCTTGACAATATTCCCTGCCTGCTTCTTCACGTCGCCCGCAGAGGCGTCCACCTTGCACAGCGGCGTGTCAAGACGGCGGGTCCTGCGCTCCGCATCGTGCAGTCCGTATTTCTTCTCCAACTCACGGGTAATCTGCTTGCTACGATAGTAGTTGTTCTTGTCACTGATACATTTCCCGTTCTCGTCCACCCGCACGGTCACGATGTGCAGGTGGTGGCGGTCAATGTCCTCGTGCTTGAAAACAAGGTAAGGCTGGTTGCCGAAACCGAGTTTTTCCAGATACTCGCGGGCTATATCCTGCAATTCCGCATCGGTCAGCACGTCATCGGGATGTGGGTTGAGCGAGATATGCACCACCGGCTTCTCCACTTTCATCTGTGGCGGCAGAAAGGTGTGGAAGCCCTCCATTGCCTTGTTGATGTCCACCGTTCCCGAACCGTCATTATAGATACGGTTGGTAGTGAGCAGCCGCCCTTGCGCCTCGTTGATCTTCTCCCCGTTGTAGGCAATCGCGCCGTACAACGAGCTGCCTACACTGATTTTTGCGACCATTTCGCCTCCATTTCCCTTGAAAGTTCCACAATCCGGCGGCTCAGTTTCACGAGTTCGACGGTCTGTTGCTCCAGCTTGTAGAGCAACGCCATCGCCTTTTTCTCGGAAAAATGCAGCCTTAGTTCCTTCACGACTTGGTTGTAATTTGTACCTATTGCGCGGAACTGCGCGTGAAAATCGGACAGTTTGGTGTAGTAATCCACCAGCGTCTTGTCCACTTTCAGCACCTTGAACGGCTGCCCGAAGAAGTGCGCCTTCAGGAAAACCGACTTGGCGTAAACGCCCGACTTCTCGAACATGGAGAGGAAACGGTTGTGTTCCTCCTCGCTGAAACGGACGGTGTAGCGGAACACCGCCGGATCGAGTTTGGGATTTCTCCCGCCTTTGTTTCTTCTTTTTTCACTCATATTACTTTGGATTTAGCGGATTGGCGGCATAAGCCGCCGCTATGGGTCACAGACACCGCAGGTTTGAGAGGCTTCCCGACTTCGGAGGGTAAGCCCGCCCCCTGCAAGGGCAAGGCGTTTTCGTGGCTGCTCAAAATGTTTTGAGCGGCTGAAAACATACCTTGCTATGTTCAGGTGAACATAAAAATCCGTCGGGGACGGATTGGGGGAATGCCTTTCAAACTCCGGGCTGCGCCACCTGCGGCGAACCCTGCCGTTCGGGGGCAAAGTTACGCCCTTAAAGCGGTATCGGACAGAGGCTTGACCCGGTCAATGACTGCCAACCGGCGCAACATGCTGCCACTTGCCGGAGAAGTGATACAAGTTCCGGAATATACTTGTTTATTTGCAGCATGATTCAAGAAACGAACGATTTGAAGATATGGAAAAAGGAACTTTCAGATACCCGGCAAACCGCTTAGGCGGACATTTGCAAAACCGAATATCCGCACTGCCGGATACCCGGTTTTACAACAACGCGGTGATTCACGGATTCAATGACTTCATGACGCAATGCCGTCATTCACCGGTTATCCGAATCCCGGCTTCACCGTTGAAACGGATACGTGACGGACCGCCCGGATAATGATTCGCGGACGCGGATATATACGTCACCGCTTCCATACAGGAACAGGAAAACAATTCATCAACCATTAAAAGCAATAGAACCATGAGTAATGAAATCTTCGTTGCATTCGCAACACAAAAGGGAGGCATCGGCAAATCGACCGTCACGGCTCTTGCCGCCAACTACCTCCACAACGTGAAGGGCTACAATGTCGCCGTCATAGACTGCGACGACCCGCAACACAGCATCCACGGTCTGCGTGAACGTGAAACGAAACTTATCGACGAGAGCCTCTATTTCAAGGCACTCGCGTGCGACCACTTCCGCAAGGTCAGGAAGAACGCCTACCCGGTCATCAAGAGTAACTCACAGGACGCCCTCGACGATGCCGACAGGATGCTCGTCAGCGAGGAGGTGAAACCCGACATCGTGTTCTTCGACATGCCGGGCACGCTCCGTAGCGACGGCGTTGTCAAGACGCTCTCCCAGATGGACTACATCTTCACGCCCATGAGTGCCGACCGCTTCGTCGTGGAAAGTACCCTGCAATTCGCCGCGATGTTCCGTGACAACCTAATGACGACGGGACAGGCGAAAACAAAAGGTCTTCACCTGTTCTGGACGATGGTGGACGGCAGGGAGAAGAACGGGCTGTACGACCTGTATGAAGATGTGATTGCCGAAATGGGACTGTCGGTCTTGTCCACACGCCTGCCCGACAGCAAGAAATTCCGGCGCGACCTCTCGGAAGAACGCAAGGGCGTTTTCCGCTCGACCATCTTCCCGATGGACACGTCCCTGCTGAAAGGGAGCGGCATCCGTGAGTTCTCGGAAGAGATTGTCAGCATCATCAAACCTCGATGAACATGGGCAGCAGGAAAGTGAACACCGAAGGCATCGACGAGGAACTATTGATAGCCTCTATCGGCAGGCGCAAGCAGGACGGAACCCTGTACCGCGCGCAGGAGCCGCCCGCGCCGGCCCCCGAAGAAGAAAGCGTTCCCGAATCGGAACAGCCGTCCGCACCGTCACCGGCAAAGGAGAAACCGCTGAAAGACAGCGGACGCCGCAAACGGCAGGAGGACGACTACACCGGACTGTTCCTGCGCCGCAACGAGATAAAGACACGCCAGTGCGTCTATATCAGCCGCGACGTACACAGCAAGATTCTTAAAATCGTTAACGACATCGCCGGGCGGGAAATCTCGGTAGGCGGCTACGTGGACACCGTGCTGCGCCAGCATCTGGAACAGCACAAGGAGAAAATAAACGAACTGTACAGGAAACAACGTGAAGACTTAATATGAATATGGATATGAATCAGGAAAAGAACCAGAAAAACAGAAATCCGCATCATGACAGCGGCGGTATGCTTGCCCAAGTGCAGGCGAGTGTGGAAATCCTGTCGCCCGTGCCGGTAGGCGGCAAATGCGGCGAAAAGGACTATGAACGGCTTTTCATCCGTGAACCCGAAGTGAAGGCGCGGGAGGGGAAGATGGCGTATGTGCGCCCGGAGTACCACGACCGCATCATGCGCATCACCCGTGTGATCGGTCATGACCGGCTGTCGCTGTCCGCCTACATCGACCATGTGCTTACGCACCACTTCAACCAGTGCGAGGAGGCGATAAAGAGCCTTTACGCCCGGAATTACAATTCAGTATTTTAACCGTCAAAAAGAAACAGACATGAAAAGAAAAAAGAATGACTATCGCGCCTTCCTGAAAAAATCAGGCATCAAGGCGAGAGAGGGAAAGCAAGTGTACATCAGTTTGGCAAACCACAGCGTGATAACCGAAATCACCTATTTATTAGGTAAAGGAAATCTGACCATCGCCGACTATCTGGACAATGTGCTTAACGAACATTTCCAGACACACCGTGCCGAAATCAACCGTATGTTGGACTCAGTCCCCAAAGTAGAGCTATGAGCATGACGATGATTCTCCTGACCGTATCGGTGGGCTGTAACCTGTGGTTCCTGTTCCTGCTGCTCTACGACCGCATCATGGAAACGAAGCTCGTCCGCTTCCTTAGAGGCATTGCCGGACTGTGGAGGTCATTGGGCGGCACGACGGTAAAGCAGGAAACAGTACGGGAAACACCACCCGCAGAAAAACCGAACATCATCGGCAAGAGCCGTTTCAGGATGGCATCGACCCGGACAACCGCTGCCATACCGGCGCAAGAAGCTGCCACTTCGGAAAAAGGCATTGGGCTGGCGGAAGAAGACGCTACTTTTGACGACGGAAACGCGGAAGCCGTGTACCGTCCGGCACAAGTCCCGGAAGAGAAGCTCGACGAAACCTTCACGAGCATGCAGCCTTCGGAACTGGAGTTCGGAGAGGACGAACCGGAAGAGAATGGTCCGGATCTGCCACGGGCTTCAGGCAACAGCTTCGACGAGATAGACGATGCCGTCAAGACCGCCAAGAATCCGCAGGCGACAACGGCGGAACAGGACCGGGCAGCAAAGGTCTTCACCGACATGGAAGGGACGGAACTGTACGAGAAACTGATGGCAGGCTCGACAGAACTGAGCATCCGCATCAAGGGGCTTATTGAAATCCGGCTGAAGAAACCGGACAAGGAATTTACCGTCCCCGACAATATCGAGGAGTTCGACATCCGGAAGTATGTGTAACGAAAGACGATAGAAAAAATGAAAACGTAAGACAACATCACACCACGCGGCACGGCGGTACAAGGTACGGCCCGTCCGCAACGGACCCTCCCAAGTCCGTGGAAACAAAGGGAGAATCCACTAAACCAAAGTAATGTAATCCAGTATCAACCGCCGTCCAAAGGACTATCCACCCTTTGGACGGCACAAAAACAAGAACAGTTTATGAACAAGAACATCAGACAAAAGTTCATCATCTCTGCGGCACTTCTGGTTGCCGCAACCGCCTCCGCCTTCGCGCAGGGAAACGGCATGGCGGGCATCAACGAAGCCACCTCTATGGTGAGTTCCTATTTCGATCCGGGAGTGAAACTGATTTACGCCGTCGGTGCTGTAATCGGTCTTATCGGAGGCGTAAAAGTGTACGGAAAATTCTCGTCCGGCGACCCCGACACCTCGAAGACCGCCGCAAGCTGGTTCGGAGCGTGCATTTTCCTGATTGTCGCCGCGACTATCCTGCGCTCATTCTTCCTTTAATAAACAATGTATGGCTGAATACCCGATAAACAAGGGTATCGGCCGTCCGGTCGAGTTCAAGGGTCTGAAGGCACAATACCTCTTCATTTTCTGCGGAGGTCTGCTGGCACTCTTCATCCTGTTCGTCATCCTCTACATGGTCGGCATCGACCAGTGGGTATGTATCGGCTTCGGCGCGGCATCGTCCTCCGTCCTCGTATGGCAGACCTTCGCGCTGAACGCACGGTACGGCGAACACGGGCTTATGAAGCTGGGAGCGGCAAGGAGCCATCCCCGATACCTTATCAACCGGCGGCGGATCACCCGATTATTCAAAAGGCAACGAAAGGAAGAAACGACATGAGAAATACATCCAAAATGACGACACTGGAAAACAGGTTCCCGCTATTGGCGGTGGAGCATGGCTGCATCATCTCCAAAGACGCCGACATCACGGTGGCTTTCGAGGTGGAGCTGCCGGAGCTTTACACCGTGACGGGCGCGGAGTACGAGGCGATACACGGCTGCTGGTGCAAGGCTATCAAGGTGCTGCCGGACTTCTGCGTCGTCCACAAGCAGGACTGGTTCATCAAGGAACGCTACAAGCCGGAACTGCAAAAGGAGGACATGAGCTTCCTGAGCCGCTCCAACGAGCGTCACTTCAACGAGCGTCCGTACCTGAAGCACACCTGCTACCTCTACCTGACCAAGACGACGAAGGAGCGCAACCGGATGCAGAGCAACTTCAGCACGCTGTGCCGGGGGCATATCATCCCGAAGGAACTGGACAAGGAAACCGCCGGGAAGTTTATGGAGGCCGCCGAACAGTTCGAGCGCATCATGAACGACAGCGGCTTTGTCAGGCTGCGCCGGCTCTCCACCGACGAGATTGTCGGCACGGAGAAGTCCGCCGGGCTGATAGAGCGTTACTTCTCGCTTATGCCCGAAGGGAATGCGACCTTGCAGGACATCGACCTCTCGGCAAGGGAAATGCGCATCGGCGACAACCGCCTGTGCCTGCACACCCTCTCCGACGCGGGGGACATGCCCGGAAAGGTGGCTACCGACATCCGCTACGAGAAACTCTCCACGGACAGAAGCGACTGCCGCCTCTCCTTCGCATCCCCGGTGGGGCTGCTGCTCTCCTGCAACCACATCTACAACCAGTATGTGCTAATAGACAACAGCGAGGAAAACTTGCAGAAGTTCGAGAAGTCCGCAAGGAACATGCAGTCGCTCTCCCGCTATTCGAGGAGCAACAGCATCAACCGCGAGTGGACGGACCGCTACCTGAACGAAGCCCATTCCTACGGGCTGACCTCGGTGCGGGCGCACTTCAACGTCATGGCGTGGAGCGACGACGCGGAGGAACTGAAGCATATCAAGAACGACGTGGGCAGCCAGCTGGCAAGCATGGAGTGCGTGCCGCGCCACAACACCATCGACTGCCCGACGCTCTACTGGGCGGCGATGCCCGGCAACGCGGCGGATTTTCCTGCCGAGGAAAGTTTCCATACGTTCATCGAGCAGGCGGTGTGCCTCTTTACGGAGGAAACCAACTACCGCAGTTCGCTCTCGCCCTTCGGCATCAGGATGGTGGACAGGCTCACGGGGAAACCCCTGCACCTCGACATCAGCGACCTGCCGATGAAGTGCGGCATCACCACCAACCGCAACAAGTTCGTATTAGGTCCTTCGGGCAGCGGCAAGTCGTTCTTCATGAACCACCTCGTGAGGCAGTATTGGGAACAGGGCGCGCACGTGGTGCTGGTGGACACTGGAAACTCCTATCAGGGCTTGTGCGAAATGATACGGCGCAAGACAAACGGCGCGGACGGCGTGTATTTCACCTACACGGAGGAGAAACCGATTTCGTTCAACCCGTTCTACACCGACGACTACGTGTACGACGTGGAGAAGAAGGACAGCATCAAGACGCTGCTGCTGACTCTCTGGAAGTCGGAGGACGACAAGGTGACGAAGACCGAGAGCGGCGAGCTGGGCAGCGCGGTGAACGCCTACATCGAACGCATCAGGGCTGACCGGAGCATCGTCCCCTCGTTCAACACCTTCTACGAGTACATGCGCGACGACTACCGCCGCGAGCTGGCACAGCGTGACATCAAGGTGGAGAAGTCCGACTTCAACATCGACAACATGCTCACCACCATGCGGCAGTATTACCGGGGCGGACGCTACGACTTCCTGCTCAACTCCACGGAGAACATCGACCTGCTCGGCAAGCGGTTCATCGTCTTCGAGATTGACAGTATTAAGGAAAATCGCGAGCTTTTCCCTGTGGTGACCATCATCATCATGGAAGCCTTCATTAACAAGATGCGCCGTCTGAAAGGCGTGCGCAAGCAACTGATAGTGGAAGAGGCTTGGAAGGCTCTCTCTTCGGCGAACATGGCTGAGTACCTGCGCTATATGTACAAGACCGTGCGCAAGTATTTCGGCGAGGCAATCGTGGTGACGCAGGAGGTGGACGACATCATTTCCTCGCCCGTGGTCAAGGAGAGCATCATCAACAACTCCGACTGCAAGATACTCCTCGACCAAAGGAAATATATGAACAAGTTTGATGCCATACAGTCCCTTTTAGGTCTGACGGAGAAGGAGAAGTCGCAGATACTCTCCATCAACATGGCGAACAACCCGTCAAGGCTCTACAAGGAAGTCTGGATCGGGCTGGGCGGCACGCAGTCGGCGGTCTATACCACCGAAGTGAGCGCGGAGGAGTATCTGGCGTACACCACCGAGGAAACGGAAAAAGTAGAGGTGTACCGTTTGGCAGAGCAGCTGGGCGGCGACATCGAAGCCGCCATCCGGCAGCTTGCCGAAAGACGGAGAAACAAGGAATAGGTAATAAGTAAAAACAGATTCATCAACTAAAAACAGAAAATGCGTATGAGTATATCAAGAACGAAAATGCTGCAAGTCAGCAAGTGTCTGATCGGGCTGGCGGTCATGGTGCTGCAATCCTGCGAAACCGTGGACAACCGCCGCGACCTGCTTTGCGGGAACTGGGAGAGCGTGGAGGGGAAGCCCGACGTGCTTATCTACAAGGAGGGTGAAGCCTACAAGGTGACGGTGTTCCGCCGTAGCGGGCTGCGCCGCAGACTGAAGCCGGAAACCTACCTCTTGCAGGAGGAGAACGGCAACCTCTTCATGAACACCGGCTTCCGCATCGACGTGTCCTACAACGAGGCGACGGACGTCCTGACCTTCTCGCCGAACGGGGACTACGTGCGTGTGACCCCGAAACCGGACCATCCTGCAAGCGGAGAATAAATAATGAAACCCACTAAAATCCAAAGTAACATGAGAACAAGAATAACATTCGCCATCTGCCTGTGCCTGTTTGCAGCCGGCAGGGCAAGCGCACAGTGGGCGGTGATAGACCCGTCCAACATCGCGCAGAGCATCGTGAACACCTCGAAGAACGTGGTGCATACCTCGACCACCGCCCAGAATATGGTGAAGAACTTTCAGGAAACGGTGAAAATCTATGAGCAGGGCAAGAAGTATTACGATGCCCTCAAATCCGTGAACAACCTCGTCAAGGATGCCCGCAAGGTACAGCAGACCATCCTGATGGTGGGCGACATCACCGACATCTACGTCACCAGCTTCCAGAAGATGCTGCGCGACGACAGCTTCACGGTGGAGGAGCTGGGAGCCATCGCCTTCGGCTACACGAAGCTCTTGGAGGAGAGTAACGACGTGCTGACGGAGTTGAAAAATGTGGTGAACATCACCACGCTCTCCATGACCGACAAGGAGCGTATGGACGTGGTGGAACGCTGCCATTCCAAGATGAAGCGTTACCGCAACCTCGTGAGCTACTACACCAACAAGAACATCGGCGTGAGCTACCTGCGGGCAAAGAAGAGGAACGACCTCGACCGCATCATGGGGCTGTACGGCAGTATGAACGAAAGATACTGGTAGCCTATGGAGTTCGACAACCTTCATCAGATCCTGCGCTCGCTCTACGGGCAGATGATGCCCTTGTGCGGTGACATGGCGGGCGTGGCGAAAGGGATAGCCGGGCTGGGCGCGCTGTTCTACGTGGCATATCGTGTATGGCAATCACTGGCGAGAGCCGAACCGATAGACGTGTTCCCCATGCTCCGCCCGTTCGCCATCGGTCTGTGCATCATGTTCTTCCCCACGGTGGTGCTTGGCACGGTGAACAGCGTCCTCTCTCCCGTGGTGCAGGGCACGGCGAAACTGCTGGAAACGCAGACGCTGGACATGAACCGGTACCGTGAGCAGAAGGACAGGCTGGAATACGAGGCGATGGTGCGCAACCCCGAAACCGCCTACCTCGTGTCAAACGAGGAGTACGACAAGCAGCTGGAGGAACTGGGCTGGTCGCCCGCCGACATGGTGACGATGGCGAAAATGTACCTCGACCGGAAGATGTACGAAATAAAGAAAGGCATCCGCGACTTCTTCCGCGAGATACTGGAACTGATGTTCCAAGCCGCCGCCCTCGTGATAGACACCATCCGCACCTTCTTCCTCGTGGTGCTGGCGATACTCGGTCCGATAGCCTTCGCCATCTCGGTGTGGGACGGCTTCCAAAGCACGCTCACGCAGTGGTTCTGCCGCTACATACAGGTCTATCTGTGGCTTCCCGTGTCAGACATATTCAGCACGATACTCGCCAAGATTCAGGTGTTGATGCTCCAGAGCGACATCGAGCGTATGCAGACCGACCCCAACTTCTCGCTGGATTCCAGCGACGGGGTGTATATCGTGTTCATGATAATCGGCATCATCGGCTACTTCTCCATTCCGACGGTGGCGGGCTGGATCATCCAAGCCGGGGGCATGGGCGGCTACGGGCGCAACGTGAACCAGATGGCGGGACGCGCCGGAGGCATGGCGGGCAGCGTGGCGGGTGCTACCGCAGGCAACATGGTCGGACGTGCCGGGAAACTGCTAAAATAATCAATGTGGAATTATAAACGGAAAAAGTAAAATGGAATTCAAGTCACTCAAAAACATCGAATCATCGTTCAGGCAGATACGCCTGTTCGGTATCGTCTTCCTCTCGCTGTGCGCCGTGATAACGGTATGGAGCGTGTGGAGTTCCTACCGCTTCGCGGAGCGGCAACGTGAGAAGATCTACGTGCTGGACAACGGCAAGTCGCTGATGCTGGCTCTCTCGCAGGACCTGTCGCAGAACCGTCCGGCAGAAGCGAGGGAGCATGTGCGCCGCTTCCACGAGCTTTTCTTCACGCTCTCGCCCGAAAAGAGCGCGATAGAACACAACGTGAAGCGTGCCCTGCTATTAGCGGACAGGAGCGTGTACAACTACTATTCGGACTTCGCCGAGAAGGGGTACTACAACCGCATCATCGCCGGGAACATCAACCAAGTGCTGAAGGTGGACAGCGTGGTGTGCGACTTCAACGGCTATCCGTACCGCGCGACTACCTACGCCACGCAGAAAATCATCCGGCAAAGCAACGTCACCGAGCGCAGCCTCGTGACAACGTGCCGCCTCTTGAACTCATCCCGTTCGGACGACAACCCCAACGGCTTCACCATCGAGGGGTTCACCATCATCGAGAACAAGGATTTACAGACAATCAAAAGGTAACAAGGAATGAAGAGTATCAAAAGGACAATGTGGGGCGCGTACCGGAAGCTCCACGACAAAAAGAAAATGCTGGTGGCAAGGCTCAAAGGGTATCTGGACGGCTTGCCGCCGAAGACACGCAGGCGCATCGTGCTGGCAATGCTCGCTGCCTTCGCCGCGCTTGCCCTCTACACCTTCGGCAAAGCCGTCCATGACATCGGCAGGAATGACGGCAGCCGTATGGTGACAGACCATGCCGGACAGGTGGAACTGTCCTTGAAGCCTGAAGTGAGCGACAATTTTACACCTTATTATAATAATATGTATGGAACAGACGAAGAATGAACCTAAAAACGAGAACAAGGCGGCTCCCGACAACGGGAAACCGAAGAAGGAGCGCAAGCCGCTGACCGAAGCCCAACGGCTGAAACGTCAGAAGATGATAGTGCTGCCCGCTATGGTGCTTGTATTCATCGGGGCGATGTGGCTGATATTCGCACCGTCCTCCGGCAAGGAGCAGGAGCCGGGAACGGGCGGCTACAACATCGAAATGCCCGACGCGGACAAGGCGAACCGCCGGATTATCGGCGACAAGGCGAAAGCCTACGAGCAGGGGGCGATGGAGGAACGGCAGGAGAACCGTGACCGCGCCATGCAGCAGCTGGGCGATATGTTCGACAGCGAGGTGGCGGAAACGGACGGTGGCAGGGACTTCGACCTTGCCAATCCCGGCGGCACGCAAGAGGCGGTGAACCCTGCCCCGAAGACCATCCAGTCCTCCGCAGCCGCCTACCGCGACCTCAATGCCACGCTCGGCAACTTCTACGAGCAGCCGGAGAACGACAACGCGGAGATGGACGAACTGCTGGAGCGTATCGCATCGCTGGAATCGGAACTTGAAAGCGAGAAAGGCAAGGCGTCCGCTATGGATGACCAAGTGGCACTTATGGAGAAGTCCTATGAGCTGGCGGCGAAATACATGGGCGGTCAGAACGGCGGCAAGCCGGAACCGGTGCAGACGGCAGAGCCTTACCCTGTGCAGAAAGCCGGGAAGAACACGGCTGCACCTGTCAGGCAGGTAGTGCATCAGGTGGTGTCCTCGCTCTCACAGCCGATGAGTAACGCCGAGTTTGTCGCCTCCTTCTCGCAGGAACGCAACCGCAGTTTCAATACGGCGGTGGGCGTCACGACCGTATCGGACAGGAACACCATATCGGCGTGCGTTTATGGGGGGCAAAGCGTGACGAACGGGCAGACGGTAAGATTACGGCTGCTGGAGCCGATGGCGGTAGCGGACAAAATCATCCCCCGTAATGCGGTGGTGGTGGGCACGGCAAAGATTCAGGGCGAACGGCTTGATATTGAAATTACATCGCTGGAGTACGCGGGTACGATCATCCCGGTGGAACTGGCGGTGTATGACACGGACGGGCAACCTGGCATCTTCATCCCCAATTCGATGGAAATGAGCGCTGTCCGTGAGGTTGCCGCCAACATGGGCGGCTCGCTGGGGAGCAGCATCAATATCTCCACCAACGCCGGGGCGCAACTCGCCTCCGATTTAGGCAAGGGGCTGATACAAGGCACGAGCCAGTATATCGCCAAGAAGATGCGCACGGTGAAAGTGCATCTGAAAGCCGGGTACAAGGTCATGCTCTATCAGGAGAAAGACTGAAAACAGAATACAGAAAAAGTAACAACAACCAATGTTTAATTTACCACTAAAATCCAAAGTAAAATGAGAAAAGTAATCATCATGTTTGCCCTCGCTATGGGCATCGTAACTGCCAACGCGCAGGAGAACGTGACCGTTGGAACGGACAACGGCAGTGTAGAACAGCCGACGACAGAGCAACCGACCTTGACAAAGGAGGTCTATCCGCAGAAGGAGGCGGACGGCGACCTGTACCACGGTCTGACAAGAAAGCTGGGCTTTGACCGCATGGTCCCGCCGCACGGTTTGGAAGTGACCTACGACAAGACCGTCCACGTCATTTTCCCCTCGGAGGTTCGTTACGTCGATTTAGGTTCGCCCGACCTGATTGCGGGCAAAGCCGACGGAGCGGAGAACGTCATCCGCGTGAAGGCTACCGTGAGGGACTTCCCGAACGAAACCAATATGTCCGTGATAACGGAGGACGGGAATTTCTATACTTTCAACGTGAAATATGCCTCCGAACCGTTGCTGCTCAACGTGGAGATGTGCGATTTCATCCATGACGGCTCGGCGGTGAACCGCCCGAACAACGCGCAGGAAATCTATCTGAAGGAGCTGGGCAGCGAAAGCCCGATGCTGGTGCGCCTTATCATGAAGTCCATCCACAGGCAGAACAAGCGCGAGGTGAAGCACATCGGCTGCAAGCGTTTCGGCATCCAGTACCTGCTGAAAGGTATCTACACGCACAGCGGGCTTCTGTATTTCCACACGGAGATAAAGAACCAGAGCAACATTCCTTTCGACGTGGACTACATAACGTGGAAAATCGTGGACAAGAAGGTAGCGAAGCGTACCGCCGTGCAGGAGCAGATCGTCCTGCCGCTCCGCGCGCAGAACTACGCCACGCTCGTGCCGGGCAGGAAGAGCGAGCGCACGGTCTTCACGATGGCAAAGTTCACCATCCCCGACGGCAAGTGCCTCGTGGTGGAGCTGAACGAGAAGAACGGCGGTCGCCACCAGTCCTTCGTGATTGAGAACGAGGACTTGGTGCGTGCCAATACCATCAATGAACTTCAAGTGCGCTGACTATGAAGAAGTACCTTTTTATGATTATCGCGTCGCTTGCCCTGTTCACAGGGCGGGCGAACGCCCAGCGGTGCCTGCCGAAGATGCAGGGCATCGAGTTAAGGGCGAATCTGGCGGACGGCTTCAATCCCGGCGGCAATGACGGCGGGTATAGTTTCGGGGCGGCTCTCTCCACCTACACGAAGAAAGGTAACAAATGGGTGTTCGGCGGCGAGTACCTGCTGAAGAACAACCCGTACAAGGACGCAAAGATACCCGTGGCACAGTTCACGGCAGAGGGCGGCTACTACTTCAAGATACTGTCCGACGCGCGTAAAATCGTCTTCGTCTATGCGGGTGCTTCGACTCTTGCCGGGTATGAATCGGTGAACTGGGGCGAGAATGTGCTGCCTGACGGCTCCACGCTCCATGACCGTGACGCCTTCATCTACGGCGGTGCGCTGACGCTGGACGTGGAGTTCTACGTGGCTGACCGTATTGCCCTGCTCGCCAACCTCCGGGAGCGTTGCCTGTGGGGTGGCGACACGAGAAAGTTCCATTGCCAGTTCGGGGCGGGCATCAAGATAATCATCAACTGACGCGCGCCACATGGAACAGACGGACATCGACATGATAAGGCGGATTCCGTTGGCGGACTTCCTCGCACGGCTGGGACATGAGCCTGTCAGAAGGAGCGGAAACGAGCTGTGGTATATCGCCCCGTACAGGGGCGAACGCACGCCCTCTTTCCGTGTGAACGTGGCAAAACAGCTATGGTACGACTTCGGCTTGGGCAAGGGCGGCGACATCTTTACGCTTGCCGGAGAGTTTGCGCAAAGCGTGGATTTTATGGAACAGGCGAGGTTTATAGCGAAAGCCGCAAATATGGTGGTTGATAGGTCGGCTTTTCCGACCTATCAACCGAAGCCTGCCGAACCGGTCTTCGAGGGAGTGGAAGCCGTCCCGCTGCTCCGCTCCCCGCTGACGGACTATCTGGCAGAACGGGGCATCCCTTACGCTGTCGCATCACGTTACTGCTGCCGACTGAATTACGGAGTGCGTGGCAAGCAGTATTTCGCTGTAGGCTTTCCAAACATGGCTGGCGGCTTTGAAATCCGCAGCCGTTTCTTCAAAGGATGCGTGCCGCCCAAAGACGTGTCTTCGGTAAAGACGGATAATACCACCGCTGACGTATGCAGTGTGTTTGAGGGATTCATGGACTTTCTTTCCGCTGCCACGCTCGGATTGGAAACGGGCGACTGCCTTGTGCTGAACTCCGTTTCCAACGTGGAAAAGGCGATGAAGCATCTGGACGCTTACGGACGCATCAACTGTTTCCTCGACCGTGACGAAGCCGGACGGAGGACGCTTGGCATTCTTGGCAAACGCTACGGCGGACGTGTCTGTGACCGTTCAGCCCTCTATGACGGTTGCAAGGACTTGAACGAGTATCTGCAACTGACAACGAAAAAAGAAATGAACAATAACTTAAAAATCAAATTGAAATGAACATACTGAACAACAAGAACCGAAGAAAATCCATCTTCAAGGCGTTGGCACTCTGCCTGTTCGCCGCCGTGTCGCTCACGCTCGTGTCGTGTGACGACGACATGGACATCCAGCAATCCTATCCCTTCACGGTGGAAACCATGCCCGTGCCGAACAAGGTGACGAAGGGGCAGACGGTGGAAATCCGCTGTGAGCTGAAAAAGACGGGCGACTTCGCCAACACCCTCTATACCATCCGGTATTTCCAGTTTGAGGGAGAAGGTACATTGAAAATGGACAATGGAATCACGTTCCTGCCCAACGACCGCTACCTGCTCGAAAACGAAAAGTTCCGGCTGTACTACACGGCGGCGGGCGACGAGGCGCACAACTTCATCGTGGTGGTGGAGGACAATTTCAAAAATTCCTACGAATTGGAATTTGACTTCAATAATCGGAACGGTAAGGACGACATTCAGACCGTCATCCCTATGGGCAATTTCAAACCTCTGCCAAGATGATGCGTGTATTCATGATGATGCTCTGTTCGCTGCTGGCGGTCTGTTCCGTGTCCGCACAGGGCAGCCGCCAAGAGGGAACGGACAGGCAGGCGGCAATCTACCGCCTGCCGCTTATGGAACGAGCATTTTTGTGTACCCGCTACTTTGAGGGCTGGCATGACCAAAGTTGCTATCCCTATATAGGCTGGGGTCATCGGTTGCAGCCGGGCGAAAGGTATTCTGCACGCACCATGACGAAACGGCAGGCGGATGCGCTCCTGCGCAAAGACCTGCGGAAGTTCATCGCCATGTTCCGCAGGTTCGGGGCGGATTCGATTTTGCTTGGTACGCTGGCTTTCAATGTCGGTCCGGCGAAACTTTTGGGCGGCAACGGATACCCCAAAAGCACGCTGATCAGAAAATTGGAAGCGGGCGACAGGAACATTTATCGGGAGTATATTGCTTTCTGCAACTACAAAGGTAAACGGCACGCCATGCTGCTCAAACGGAGAAAGGCAGAGTTTGCGCTGCTGTATCAACCTTAACGACTGACAAATTGACAACAAAAGGCGTGCTATATTCAAATTGGCACGTCTTTTGCTTACTTATCATTAAGTAATCTTAGGATTTTCTCGTTAATTGACATCGTTGAACCATTTTTGCCAATCGGTTTCCAAAATGCACTTCAAATTGTAAGTGTAGTGAGAGCATTACAAGATATAGTTATTAACCGTAAAAAGTATAGCGAAAATATGAAGAAAATTTTTAGGAAAATTCAGAAAGGGACAACAAAAATGTTTAGACGTATCAAAGCGTTGGGGGGAATGGAAAACGGAGCAGAAATGTGTAGTTCAACGTTATGAGATAATCATCCCCTTCCACCAAAAATAACGACTCAATATATTTCTTCCGCAAGTGGCAACTTGCGGATTTTTTTATTTATCGTAGATTGGGACAAAGGTTTCTTTGCTACTTTCTTTGTCCGCCATCATGCTCACCGAAAGAAAGTAGGGCGGCTTTTGTCGCCCACCCCTCAAAATCGGGTGTAAAGCCCCGTTACCATCGTGAACATTTCTTCCAGCATATCGCAATATATCCCCTTGTGCGTTTCGATGTCCTTCGTCTTGCACTCGAATGTCTTTTTGCTGAACGTCCTGCGGTAGAAACGCATATTGTAGAGGTCTGCCCCTCCGTCATAGATGATGTCAAGGCGGTTTGCGCTCGTCTTGTTCCTCGCAAGGCTCATGCGTAAGCCGTTGCCCATGTCTATGAAGTCCTTGCTTCCAGTCATGGCGGCAAAGCGTCTGCCGCCTATCTGCTCTAAAATTGTTTTCGCTATCATGCTTTTCTTGGTTTTAGGTTGGCGGTGCGGACACCGCCAACTTGTTTAACATTCTGTTATCTCGGCAATGGGTGTGTTTCGTTTCAACCATTCCATTAGGCACTCCATATTGTACTCGCTTGTGATGACTGCTGTATGGCTGTCAATTGCGGTGAACCTGCTTCCCTCGTAGTTGTCTATCCACCCTTTCAGCGTGTCCGTTCCCCACACTTCCGCATCGTCGAAGATGCCGTCCAATGCCGTGATAGGCTCGCTGAACCTGACTATCAGCGTTTGGTAGATTGCTGCGTTCATCGGTTGTCCTCCTTGCTTTCCTTTGCCGTGAGCCACTTGTCACGTGCGGTTCGGCACTCGTCCAACGTAGGTTTGACACAAGAGAACAATTCTCCGTCTGCGGGGTGGCGGTAGTCGTACTGCACAAGTGTCCGCTTGCGTCTGCCGATACCCATTTGGAATTTTTCGTATTTCTCCGTACCTGCTTCCGTGCAGGTGCTTACTCCGTTGATAGTCATTCGTGTTGCCATAATCGTTGATTTTGAATTGTTAAAAATGTACTGACAAAACTCGGTTGCGCATCACCATTTCGGGGTCGCTCGTGTAGCGTTGATGCAGGTAGAAATGGTGGCTGCCGAAGCCGTAAAGGAAGAACCTGTCAAGTTCGTGCTTCTCGGCAAAGTCCTTGACGCTTGCCCTTAACTGCTCCTCACTCGTTGCCAGAGTGAGGAGGTTTACAAATTCAAGGAACATTGTGGGGATTTTATCGTCCCACAGACAAATCATGCTTTCAATTCTTACTTCCATACTATTGGGTATTATTGGTTTATACTATGCCGCTTCCATCCGTTGGCGGATAAGGTTCACGTTGCTGTTCACAAGGTTTACAATGCGGTCGTGGTATTCGGTGTTCTCGTTGCATAAGCCACGACACTGCACCACCTCCAAAGTTTTCAGTGATACCTCTATCGTTTCTATGCGTCTGCCGTCAATGGTCGCTGAAAGGATAAGAGAATTTTCCCGATTGTGGTAGTCACCCACGCAATGGTGCATCATACGTCCTTCCTCTATCATTTCTTCCACGCTTTCTATGACCTTGACGCAAATAAGGCTGTCGGTAAAAACAAGTCCGAAGAATATGCCTTTAGATTTCAGATATTGTTTTTCGTCTTCAATCGCTTTTATGCGTTGCTGTTCAGTCCGTTCACGTTCCCTTTGGCGGTTGCGTTTCTTCACTAACTTGTCGTGTTCGGCTTTGAGGTCGGCAGGGCAAACGTACTTCGGGCTGTTCGTGTCCTTGCCGAAATGACGCAGGAGGTCTATCGTGTCACGCCACATAGAGCCGTTGGCAATGGTGTAGCCATTTCGGATACATATCTTCACGGATGCCCAATACTCTACGATATTGAAAGAGTGGTATATATAGTAACGCAACATGGGATATTGCCCTGCCTTCAACAGCGTTTCGGCTCGGCAGTCGGAAAGTATGGCTTTGAAAAGGTCGTAAGGCAGGATGTTGTGATAATCACCCTTGAAGCCGTTGCGTTTCACTTCGGGTATGAAACGCTGTCGGGGGTAGGTGCATACCGGATTTATGTCGTATGCCCGAAATTCTCCGTTCTTGCGTACCTCCATGTCGCTGTATTCATTCCATAGGTCGTAATAGAACAAGGACATGCCACGCAATCGGGCAACGGTCGTTGTCTTGCCGTCGGGGGCAATCCACCTCTGCACCACTTCAAAGATGGAATATTCGGCTGGCTGCCCTGCCTTGTATCGTGACTTGACGGAAAAGAAGCGTATCACTTGGTATTGCTTGCAGGTGGTGACGATGGAGAAATACTCCATATCTCTGAAAACACTCTTTCGGGTGCGTAACGCTTCCAACTCCATGCCGCAACGGGGGCAGGTGCATCCGCAAACGGTATCCGCAAGGTCGTGGTCGCTTTTCCACGAATGTCCGCACTCGGTACAGATGTTCGTGCCGTCTGCCCTTTTGACTGCGTAATGCTTGAAGCAATGGCGGAAAGCGTATGCCCTTTGTTCTTCGGTCAATCCCGGTAGTCGCTTGCTCAAACGTGCGACTTCTTGCTGTATGCGTGTTCTCGGTTTCATAATCAGAAGTCAAATAGTGATGGTTCAACTTTGGTTTCTTTCTTCGCTGTCGGCTTGTTGCGGTTCTGCAACTTGCGGAGTTCCTCGTCTTGGTATTGTCGGATAGCGTTCTGCCGTGCTTCCGCCTTTTCCTCCGCTGTGAGTTCCACAACATGGTTCACGGCTACCTTACATTGTATAGGTTCGCCCACCTCTATCTCATTCTCGTCATAGTAGTGGACGGCTTGTCCGTATATCTCTCCGTCCGTGAAGCCGTTGCAACCGCTTTTCTTCACATAGTTCAGAATGTAGGTCACGCAATCGTCTATGTTCTTGGCTGGGTTGCGGTAGTTCTTGGCAAAGAGCGCATCTTCCGCTGCCCGCTGTTCCAAATACATCTGTATCGTTCTCTTGAAATGGTCTGTCGTTTTCATATCGCTGTCGTTTTAGATGGTCTGTTTCAGTATCTCTCTCCAATAGGTCGGCTCCACCTCGCTCAAAAGGAAGTCTGTAAAATCCCTCCGTGCGTCCTTGTTCAGTTCGTGGTAGAGGTCACGGAACACGGATATGTTTCCGTTGATATACGTTTCCACCATGTACACGAAGATGTTGTCCACCTCGTAGTATCTGCACTGCTGTGCTGCCGTCTTGCTGCTTCTCTTTGCCATGTCGGTAGGGATTAAAGGGTGAATAACCAAAGGATGAAGCCGAAGAAGGCGATGGTTGAGAGGATAGCCACGATTACGCCTATTGCCACTCGGAACACTCCGTTTACTATCTCCGTGATGATGCCCCAAAGGATGCCCAATATCCCGAAGGCGGTGCGCACGATTAAACTGCATACCGCAAGTCCTATGTATTGCGCCACTTGTCTGAAATTTGCCGTTGCCGTCATAGCCGTATCATTTTTCAAGTTCCACAATGTTGTCTATCCTGCCGTATAGGTATCTGCGAAGTCCGGTCTTGTCCGTTGCCTTGTATTCCGTCCAACGTCCGTATTGGCATACGAGGAACGTGCGGAGAACATCGGAGAAGTCAAACCTCCAGCCTTGCAAGGGGACTGCGCTCTTGAAATAGGTGTTACTGTTCACGTTTTCGGTGAGCCAATCCTTTTCCTCTCGGTTCATCTGTCCTCCGTTGTTCAGTTTATCACGAAGGATGTAAGCCTTACTGCCTTTCAGTGTTTCCAATGTCGGCACTTCCCAAGCCACGAATTTTGTTGCCATTGTTGTTTCCATATCCGTTTTGTTTTTGATTTTTTGTTTTTAATGCGGATTCAAGAGCTGAGGGAGTTGAGTTTCAAACTATCTTATCTGCCTCTCGTTTATCCGACATTTTTTTTAATGCGTCTTTCTGTCGCATCGGTCGTTTTCGTTTCGGGTGCTTAAAAAGGTAGGGATTAGGGAATGCAAGGTTTTTCGCGGAAATACTACCCGCAGGGCTGGAGATTTCCGCAGAAAACAGGAGGCTTGACCTTGCTTTCCCGTCCAATCCCGGAATTACCTTTGCGCCCAGAACGGAAATGACTGCCTGATGCGGCTCACTGAAAGGCGCGGAAATGGAGGTAAACGGAAGTGGAGGCAGATTGGACAGGAAAACTTCAAAAGAGAAATCCGTAAAAAAGAAGTCCACAAAAGAAAAAGGGAAACAGCCGGAAGCGTGGAACCGGGCAAACCACCGTGTGGAAAGTATGGTTTTATATGTCCGGCAGGACGTGTCCGGTCGGACATATAAAATCATTCTTTCAGGTTTGCCTGCCGTGGGTGACGGCTTGTTCCATTCATGGAGCGGGCGGTCATACACGGCTTTCCGCTTCCAGCTCAAATGGACAGCGAAAAAGCAAAACCGTCAGAAATCCGTAAAAGCACCTCTCTGGCATAAGCGCAAAAGAAATGGGCCTTGCATCATCAGTCTAAACTTCTGTTTAGGCGTGAGGCAAAGCCCTTTTCTCCGCTTATGCGGTAGTCGGCATACGTTCGTCCAAAATCTCTTTGGGCGATGGTGTGCCGACGGACAAAACCGCTTTTACGGAAAAACTTATATGTGAGGATAAAAAATCAGGAGATTTATTTCTAAATCTCCCGTTTAATTTCTATTTTTGCATACGAAGAGTTCTTTGAAGGTTACGCAACGCGCAGAAGGATGATGCAGTAGATAACTAACTAATTCGTAACCTATTACTATCATGAGCAATTAACCTACGCTCATTTCCAATAAATTACACTCTTTTCGTAACTTCCTAAAGCAAACATACTATTTGAGCGTGAAATGTATGATGAAGCGTTCATCGAGTTAGATAAATCCAAGAAATTAGCAAGTATGTATGAAAACGATCCCTTGCTTTTACTAATTCGGCGAATAGAGCTAAAATATTTAAGTGCCCTAGAATTTGAGACAATATCTGAAAAACAGTTGATAAATAAACAAATGAAAGTCAATGAAGTAATAAAATATGCCAAAAGCCTTAACCAACACACACAACTATACGATATACTTAAACATCGTCTTATCCATAAAGGATATATCCGTTCTGATAAGCAAAAAGAAGATTTGAACGATCTCGTGTTGAGTGAACTATATCTAATTGCCAATAGTTCATACCGAAGCTTTGAAGCTAACAAGTTACATTTGTTATTCCAAGCCACTTATTATCTAAATGTAGGGAATTATAAATTAGCTATTCAATATTATCAAGAACTCATTGGATTATTCAATGAGAACCAACATTTAATACTAAATCCCCCTATTTACTACCTTAGCGCTATACAAGGTGTTTTAGACAGTTTATATGTCGCTGGCCTATATCGCGAAACCTCATTTTTCCTTTCTAAGCTAGAAGCTCTGACAATAGGTGAGTATTCCACTGAGTTCATACTACATGTAAAAACATTAGTATATATCTATAAATCTAATAGCTTATTACATATGGGACATTTTGAACAAGCCAAAAAGTTAAAGGAAAGACAAGAAGAAGAGTTACTAAAAAAAATAACATCATTAAGACTTGAAACCCAATTATCTTTATATCTAAGTTCCGCTATTTTATGTATGTATACAAAAGATTATAGTCAAACCCGTAAATACATGAAAAAGATTTTCAGTTTAGGAAAACTACTTCACACATTTCCTACTTATAAGATAGCTAGATTAATAAATTTACTATTTCAAGCAGAGTTAGGGAACTATGAGTTCTTTGAAAATGAGATCACGTCTATCAAAAGAAACATCCAATTCGAAAAACATACTTATATTACAGAGAAATTAATATTCAAATTCGTACGAGATTATCCGCTCCCCTCTTATGAGAAAGCCCGAAATAAACAATGGCAACAATATCAAAAAGACATTCAAAAAATAAAGGAAGACAAATACGAGCGTCAACTCCTAAAGACCTTCGATGTTCTATCTTGGATCGAGAACAAAATAACCCGCCGATCTTTAGCGGAAATTCTCGCAGAAAAAAGTCAATCTTATTAAGTCCACCTTTGCTTAACCCTTTTCTTAGACCTTCAAGTCATGACGTATGTAAAACCCGGCTTTCCATAATACCACTCATCTGCTGCAACGCCCAATCCACCAATCCTTGGATATGGGGAATAAGACTTAATCCTCTTTCCGTTAAGCAGTATTCTACTCGGGGAGGAACTTCCGCATAGATCTTTCGTTCGATCAGACCATCCGATTCCAACGTGCGCAAAGTTACGGTCAGCATACGTTGCGATACATCCGCGATGGTTTTATGGATATCACTAAAACGCATGGTACCATTGGCGCTTAAAGTGATAAGCACTAACATAGACCATTTATCTCCTAGCCGGCTCAATACGTCTCTCACGGGGCAATTCCCTGTCGGATGAAAGTTTTTCATTTTTTAACCTTTTCTATTTACTTGAATCTCAACAATGGTTACATCCATGTAAGTTCCTTATTTATAAGTGCCTTCTTGTTTTCTCTAAAAAAGGGACTTACTTTTACACCACAAAAGTAATAAACTTACGAAAAATAACTATTGTATCACTTAATAATTTACGATTATGGCAAAGAAAGTAGCAGTTTTAGCGGTAAATCCAGTAAATGGATTTGGTTTGTTCCAATATTTGGAATCATTTTTCGAGAATGGCATTACTTATAAAGTATATGCGGTAGCCGATTCAAAAGAGATCAAAACGAACTCTGGCATAGCTTTGACAGTAGACGATGTGATCGCTAATTTAAAAGGGCATGAAGATGAATACGACGCAATGGTATTCGCTTGTGGCGATGCGGTTCCTGTTTTCCAGCAGAACGCTAGCAAACAATACAATATCGATCTAATGGATGTGATTAAGAATTTCGGGGAAAAGGGTAAGATTATGATTGGACATTGCGCTGCTGCTATGCTCTTCGACTTCACCGGAATCACGGAAGGAAAGAAGCTAGCGGTACATCCGTTGGCTAAACCTGCCATTAGCAAAGGACAAGCTACAGATGAGGATTCCGTAGTCGATGGCAATTTCTTTACAGCGAAAGAAGAACATTATATCTGTACTATGATGCCTCAAGTATTGGAAGCCTTGAAGAAATAAGTTATTTAGCTTCATCAGCAAAGTATCTTAGGTTCGCCGGCAAAGTATGTTAAGTTACTTTGCTGATGAAGTTAACATCATTTGATAAGGTTGTAGCGTATTGTCTATAACATATCTATAAGGGATAAAAAATTAGATGATACATTCAAATAATAAATCCAAACAATAAGCATGCAAATAACACGAATATGTAAATCATTGATTATCATCATCCTTAAAAACATGATTATATTTCTGAAAAAACACGTACATGTTTTCCACAAAAGTCGTACATGTTTTTCGGAAAACACGTACACGTTTTTACCAGGTCATACGACAGAAGACAAGAACAAATATAGAAATAGACAATAACCCTCCTTATCATGATGAGAATTTCCCTCATCAGTCCCGTGTAGGTTTGAGGCTATATCAAAACCCAAGCCCCAACTCAAAGGCGAACCGGAAACTATCCGTCGAGCCGAACCAAGAATATTTAGTGGTGAACTTATTCAAGAAAGTAAGCCAAATCCCGCCACCATAGGAAGTATGCCAACTATGGGAACGCTCACCGGGAAACCAGACCCTACCATAATCAAAGCCCGCGAATAGACCATATTTTAGGGGAGTGAACGGATTCTTTAGTTTTCCCATGTCCAAGCGTAAATCCGAGTATTGGTAAAAGGATTGTTTTCCGATAAAACGGTTATCACGGAATCCCCTTAAATCAATCGTGGCGGCTTGATAGAACTCATAGTCATTATCGAATAATACCGTTCCCTTCATCAAGGAGGCCCAAGTAAAACGATCCGAGAACCGTACGTTCCATGAAAGGCTTCCCTGCGCATAGGGGAAATTGCGTTCCGGCTTTTTCAAATTCATTTTCCATCCGGCCGTCCATTCGGTTTCCAATAGGGGAAGCCACGAATAAGGCTGTTTCGTTATCCGGTAAGTAGCCCCAAGACCCACGAAATAATTCGTACGGAAAATAGGATGATCTTCTCCATAAACCGTATAAATATATCGATCATCCGTACGTTTAGCCTTGTACATATCCAAAGAGCCAAAGAAAGTCATCACCTCTTCTTTCCTCAAATCCATCTCGAAGGATGGATTAAACATATACGTCCGGAGCTTCACCCGGTTATAATTCTTTTTTTCCTCTTTATAGCCCGCCGTATTATTTCCAAATCCGAAGAAGTTCTCGAAGTTACGGGGTGAAGAGATGGAGGCATTCAGGTATAAACGTCTCCGGCCGTCATAATTAGGGAAGACACCTGCATACATGAACCCTTTCAAATAATTATACCCGATCCGATGCTGATAGGTAAATGGGGCTCGTTTAAAGCCATACATCGTATATGTAAAGAACGTACCCAAACTTATACCTTTATCCGAGTCATATATTCCCCACGGGGTAAAAGATATCTTATGGTATTTTATCTTCTGGTAATCATATTTATAATCCTTATCATAGACATGTATTTTCCGGCTATGATTCAATTGGTATTGGTTCTCCCCCTCTCCGGAGATCAAGTATATCGGAAAATCTTTCCGTGTATTTCCCTTCACTTCAAACGTATCGTTTCCCGCAAGCCCATATAACCACAGTTCCTTGGTTTCTTTGCCGGAGAATTGTTGTTCCAACCTACAGTCTCCGGTCTCGGGATCATAAATCCGTAAAATAGTTCGGTCCGGCGCTTGCCGCTCGATCAAGAAATAATCGGATTGATTGGTTCCGGCAACCACTGGCGTACGTTGCAATAAGCGATAATATTGGCTGGCAACCGCTTCCAGTTCTAGCCTCCTTCGTTTCAACTTTTGTTTAATCAGTTCTATCTCATCATGTTTTACACCTTCCGGCAAATAAGTAAAAGCGCTATCGATCAAAGAGTCGGTCATCTGTTTCCGAATTTCTTGGGCTTGGCGTATCCAAACCGACTCATCACTGCGGCCTGCTACCGCCATATCCAGCGCAAAAGCTAGCTTATTGATTTTCTTTGTATCCTTTAAAATCAAGCTATCATAATTACAGATAAAATCCAACGATAACATCTTCAACATTTGCTTGAACAATACTCCGTCCACCTTCGTGAAAGCATGATTCCTATCGATCACGATCGGGGTATAAATTACGCTATCATTGACGGTATGTGATTGCCACTCCCAGTTTTCGTTCATCTTATTCCAATCTCCGATCCACATATCGAAAATACGTTCCCGAATGTATAGATTTTGATCCGCCATATAGTTTTTACTCACTTGAAGGCTGTCTAGAAAGTCTTCCGTGGTATACAAATTAGACCTTAAATTAATATCCGGAACATTGATTAGATTGACCAGCCTATCTTGTATATCGCTGCCGTCCGCAACTGTGTCTTTCCGTATGTGGGAAGGAATATAGTAAATACGGGAGGGAGAAAAACTCAATCCCGCGGACTTCGCTAAATAATCTGCGACCAAAAAGGTATAGGGATTGATAATCGTATAAGCATCTCCTAAGAACTCATCCAAATATGTATTCTTAAAATCAGTCTTATTATATATTTCCCGGAAAAACTTCGACTCCAAGAAACTTGTAGAGCCACCCAAGGGCTTTAGCAAATACAATTGCTTACGCTTATTCTCCAACAATAATCCGTGAAACCCTTCCGCTTGCCCGACGATATCCATCCCACCCCCCAACGTTTCTATCGTAGCCGAAGGAACCCTGATCGAGATCGTATAAAGGTGACGATAATGCCTCCCCCACATCCAATTATAGATCTTGCTTTTACCACTATCCGCTTGCGGATAAATGGACTTACGTACCCAATCTTGAGATTGGGAATAAAGCAAGCCGGGCATAAGCACAAAGAGTATGAGTATGATATATTTATAGGACGACCGCATGGACAATTTCTTTCTATCTCTGTTTTACTAATAACAGGGGTAAGACAAGAGTTGTTTTGTTTTTTTAGCCTAAGAGAAGAATCAAGGACTTGACGTATAAACAAGCGATAATTATATATTTTTGGTAGACAAATCTAAAATCATGCTATAAAACATTATTCAGAAAGGTTATAAATACAAAGAAGAAAGTTACTTTTACACGCAATTTCAATAATATTGATACGCATGAAGAACATAAATACACTGTCGGGCTTGTCTGTTGCTAACTTCAGCAAGCAAATTGACGGGAAAGAAACGGCGCTTTATACCCTGTGTAACAAGGTTGGAGCAGAGCTAGCGATCACGAATTATGGAGCGAAAATCGTCTCACTGATGGTTCCGGATAAGAACGGAAAAATGACCGATGTCGTTACTGGCCATAATTCGATTGAAGAGTACTTAACATCAGAAGAACCTTATTTCGGTGCCATTTGCGGTCGTTATGGAAATCGTATCGCCGCTGGAAAATTCACGATCGACGGTGTTACTTATGACAAATTAGCCATAAATAATGGCCCCAATAGCTTGCATGGCGGAATCAAGGGATTCAATGCGGTCGTATGGGACGCCAAGCAAATAGACGAGCAAACCATTGAATTGAAATATACCTCCGCCGATGGCGAGGAAGGTTTCCCCGGAGAACTAAAGACAACCGTAACTTATCATCTGACAAATGAGAATGAGGTCGTTATCTCCTATCAAGCCTCTACGGACAAACCTACGGTCTTGAACCTAACCAATCATTCTTATTTTAACCTATCCGGTGCGGGAGATCCTTATATAGGAGACCATATCCTCACGATCAACGCCGACTATTACCTGCCTACGGACAATACGGCAATCCCGTACGGACCTAAAGAGAAAGTAGAAGGTACACCGATGGACTTCCGGACTCCTCATGAGGTAGGCGAACGAATCAATGACAATTTCGAACAGCTTATATTCGGTAAGGGATATGACCACACGTACATATTAAATAAAGAGGACAACGAACTTTCTTACTGCGCTCGCTGCTCCTCCCCCAAGACCGGTATCGTAATGGAAACTTATACGACTCAACCGGGCGTGCAATTATACACAGGTAACTGGATGACTGGGAATTTCGAAGGTAAGAACGGACAACGCTACCCGGAACGGGCCGCTTTATGTCTGGAAACCCAACATTTCCCCGATAGCCCCAACAAACCGGAATATCCGACAACGGAACTCCGCCCGGGCGAGGTTTTCCAAAGTACTACTATTTATAAATTCAGTGTAGAATAAGAGAATAATTTAAGTAATCTAATAATCTAAAACAACAAAAAAGAAATGGAATCAACAGCAAAAAAGAATTACACATTGCCTATTATCATGATGGTGGCTCTCTTCTTCATGATATCTTTCGTGACGGGTCTACAGAACCCATTCGGTATCATCGTTAAGAACCAGTTCGCTGCCAGCAACTTCATGTCGCAGCTGGGTAACGCGGCTAACTTTATCGCCTATGCCTTCATGGGTATTCCGGCCGGTATGCTATTACAGAAGATCGGTTACAAGAAAACCGCTTTGTTAGCGATCATCGTAGGTTTCTGTGGTGTAGGTATTTCTTATCTTTCCGGTGTGGCTGGTAGCTACGCTGTTTATTTGACAGGTGCTTTCGTGTCCGGTTTCTCTATGTGTATGTTGAATACCGTAGTAAACCCGATGTTGAACACGCTAGGTGGTGGTGGAAACAAAGGTAACCAATTAATTCAGGTTGCCGGCTCCGTAAACTCTATCGGCGCTACGATCGTTCCGGTATTGGTTGGTTATTTGATCGGTGACGCTGCTAAGGCTCAGATCAGTGACGCTAACCCGGCATTGTTCTTGGCTATGGGTATCTTTGCCATCGTATTTATCGTATTGTTCTGCATGCAAATTCCGGAACCGCATATGGTTAAGGAAAATGAAGCCAAGACTCCGGACAAGCACAGCGCGCTTTCTTTCCGTCACTTCATTTTAGGTGCCATCGCAATCTTCTTGTATGTGGGTGTCGAAGTAGGTATTCCTAACTTCATGAACTTGTTCGCTACTTCTTCTGAGATCGGTATCGATCCTACAGTAGCCGGTTCTATCGTGGGTACATATTGGTTCTTGATGATGATCGGACGTCTGTTCGGTGCCTCTTTCGGAGCTAAGATCTCTAGTAAGGCGATGTTGTCATCAGCCGCCACGGTAGGTATGATCTTTATCTTGATCGCTATCTTCGCCCCTGCTACGACAAAAGTTAGTATGCCTGTATTCTTGTCTGATATCTCTTTCGGTATGGTTGAGGTTCCGGTTGGAATCATGTTCATGGCTCTTTGTGGTTTATGTACTTCCATCATGTGGGGTGGTATCTTCAACTTGGCAGTAGAAGGTTTAGGTAAATATACGGCAGCCGCTTCCGGTATCTTCATGGTAATGGTTTGCGGTGGAGGTATTCTTCCGTTGATCCAAGGAGCCGTAGCCGACGCTGGCGGTTTCATTACTAGCTTCTGGGTGGTATTCCTAGGATTGGCATATTTGCTATATTACGCTTTGATCGGTAGCAAGAACGTAAACAAAGATATTCCTGTTGAATAATAAGGACAGGACATAATATAATAAAGAAGAAATTATCCGGCAGAGTTATCTGAATGGGTAATTTCTTCTTGTTTATTCAATTATTTACCTTAATCAAATTAAGTATCATGCAACAAAAAATCAGAACTAAATTTAAAGAGTTATTTAATACCGAAGGTAGCTTATACACATCTCCGGGACGTATTAACTTGATCGGTGAACATACTGATTATAATGGAGGTTTCGTTTTTCCGGGTGCCGTAGATAAAGGGATGATCGCCGAGATCAAACCGAATGGGACGGGCAAAGTCCGGGCGTTCTCCATCGACTTAAATGATTACGCTGAATTTGGCTTGACCGAGGAGGACGCTCCTTCCGCAAGCTGGGCAAGATATATCTTTGGCGTATGCCGGGAGATTATTAAACGAGGTGGTAATATCCAAGGTTTCGATACCGTATTCGCTGGAGACGTGCCTCTGGGCGCTGGAATGTCTTCTTCCGCCGCATTGGAAAGTACTTATGCTTTCGCATTGAATGACTTATTCTCATTGAATATCGATAAATTCGAGTTGGCTAAGATCGGTCAAGCTACAGAACATAATTATTGTGGCGTGAATTGCGGTATCATGGACCAATTCGCTTCCGTATTCGGCAAGGCCGGAAGTTTGATCCGCTTGGATTGCCGTTCTTTAGAATATAAATATTATCCGTTTAATCCGGTTGGTTACAAACTCGTGTTATTGGATTCGGTCGTTAAGCACGAGTTGGCATCCTCAGCCTACAACAAACGCCGTAAATCCTGCGAGAACGTGGTAGCCGCCATTCGCCGCAACCATCCGGAAGTAGAGTTCTTACGTGACGCTACGATGGAGATGCTGAACGAGGTAAAAGCGGATGTCAGCGCAGAGGATTACATGCGTGCCGAATATGTTATCGAGGAAATCCAACGTGTACTCGACGTATGTGCCGCTTTGGAGAAAGGCGACTATGAGACTGTCGGCGAAAAGATGTACGGCACGCATCAAGGTATGAGCAAGCTTTATGAAGTTAGCTGCGAGGAACTGGATTTCTTGAACGATATCGCCAAGGAATGTGGTGTAACGGGTTCTCGTGTCATGGGTGGAGGATTCGGCGGTTGTACGATCAACTTGGTTAAGGATGAGTTGTACGACGATTTCGTGAAGAAAGCCTTCTCCGCTTATAAAGAGAAGTTTGGCCGTGAACCTAAATTATATAATGTAGTAATCAGCGACGGAGCACGCAAGCTCTGTTAATCTTTAAAATCCATAAAACGATGTCAGCAGCTTTTTATCAAGACGAAGTAAAATTCTATGTTGCCGTAGATTGTATCATTCTAGGGTTTAACAATAAGGAGTTGAATGTTTTATTATACAAACGTTCGTTCGAGCCGATGAAAGGACAGTGGTCTCTTATGGGAGGCTTCGTGAAATCCGGGGAAAGCGTGGATGAAGCAGCATCACGGGTATTAACCGATTGCACGGGCATCGAGCATCTTTTTATGGAACAAATAGGGGCTTACGGAGATGTATCGCGTGACTTAGGGGAACGGGTTATCTCCGTAGCTTACTATTCCTTGGTGAATATGAATGATTTTAGTCCCGAGATCTTGGAAAACCATAACGCTACTTGGACCAAGATATCCGAGCTTCCTGACTTGATTTTCGACCATAACCAAATGATAAACGATACGTTGTCCGTCCTTAAAAAGAAAGCGGCAAGCCGCCCTATCGGTTTCAATTTGCTTCCCGAGCAATTTACCTTGCCCCAACTACAGACATTGTATGAGGCCATCTACCAAACCCTTTTAGACAAACGGAACTTCCGCAAAAAGCTAAACGCCATGGATATTCTGGAAAAACTGGATATCAAAGACAAGAAAAGTTCTAAACGAGGAGCTTTCCTCTACAAATTCAACGAGAAAAAATACAACAAATGGGTTGAACAGGGTTTCGACTTCTCGCTCTAATCCGAATGATGTATACCCGCAAGAATAAGGCGCTCAGCGGGCTATCTTAAATATCTCTCAATTTATCAAAAATATAAGAAGATAGGAACCTTTACCGAAAAGGAATTGTTTGATTGATATAACGGCTCTTACAAAGAGTTTGATTATCTTTGCAGTCAAATAAATAATTCATCTGATAAAATGAACGATATTCAAGTAATGAACAAAGCAGCTGATAACATCCGTATACTGGCTGCGTCAATGGTGGAGAAAGCGAACTCCGGGCACCCGGGTGGCGCTATGGGTGGTGCAGACTTTGTTAACGTACTGTTCTCAGAGTTCTTAATATACGATCCCAAGAATCCCAAATGGGAAGGACGCGATCGTTTCTTCCTTGACCCGGGGCATATGTCTCCGATGCTTTATTCCGTACTGGCTTTAAGCGGCAAATTCACATTGGATGAACTTCAACAGTTCCGCCAATGGGGAAGCGTTACTCCGGGACATCCTGAGGTAGACGTTATGCGTGGTATCGAAAACACGTCCGGCCCGTTGGGACAAGGACATACTTATGCGGTAGGTGCGGCTATCGCGGCTAAATTCTTGAAAGCACGTCTGGGTGAGGAAGTAATGAACCAGACTATTTACGCATATATTTCCGATGGAGGTATCCAAGAGGAAATCTCCCAAGGTGCCGGACGTATCGCCGGAACTTTAGGACTGGATAACTTGATCATGTTCTACGACGCTAACAACGTGCAGCTATCTACCAAGGTAGAAGACGTCGATGCGGAGAACGTAGCCATGAAATACGAGGCTTGGGGCTGGAAAGTCATTCAAATAAACGGTAACGACGTAAACGAGATCCGCAAGGCTTTAAAAGAGGCTAAGGCAGAGATCTCCAAACCGACTTTGATCATCGGTAACACCGTTATGGGGAAAGGTGCTGTCGGCGCTGATAACAGCTGTTACGAGAATAAGGTATCTACTCACGGACAACCTTTATCCGCGGCAGGAGCTTCCATCGCAGATACGATCAAGAACCTAGGAGGCGATCCGGAACATCCGTTCGCAATCCTTCCTGAGGTAGCCGAATTATATGCCAAACGTGCGAAAGAACTGGAAGTAATCGTCGCCGAGCGTTACGCCGTGAAAGACGTCTGGGCGAAAGCTCACCCGGACTTAGCGGCTAAGATGGAGCAATGGTTCTCCGGTAAGGCTCCTAAAATCGACTGGGCCGCAATCGAGCAGAAAGCGAACCAAGCGACCCGTGCCGCTTCCGCTACCGTATTAGGTGTGCTTGCTACCCATGTAGAAAACATGATCGTAGCTTCCGCCGACCTTTCCAATTCCGATAAGACAGACGGCTTCTTGAAAAAGACTCATGCTTTCGTGAAAGGCGACTTTAGCGGAGCTTTCTTCCAAGCGGGTGTAGCCGAGCTTTCTATGGCTTGTATCTGTATCGGTATGTCTTTACATGGTGGCGTGATCGCCGCTTGCGGTACTTTCTTCGTATTCTCCGATTACATGAAGCCTGCGTTACGTATGGCCGCATTGATGGAGCAGCCCGTTAAGTTCATCTGGACACACGACGCTTTCCGTGTTGGAGAAGACGGACCTACGCACGAGCCGGTAGAGCAAGAAGCTCAAGTTCGTTTATTAGAGAAATTGAAGAATCATAAGGGACACAACTCCATGTTGGTACTTCGTCCGGCAGACGTTGTGGAGACAACAGTCGCATGGAAACTAGCGATGGAGAACGTTTACACTCCTACCGCATTGATTCTTTCTCGTCAGAATATCACAGATCTTCCCGCTAAGGAAAACCGCTATCAAGAGGCTTTGCAAGCGGAAAAGGGTGCCTATATCGTCAATGAAGACGCTAATGCGGATGTAATTCTTTTGGCTTCCGGTTCCGAGGTATCGACTTTGGTCGAGGGCGCCGCCCTACTTCGTGCCGATGGCATAAAGGTTCGTATCGTTTCCGTACCTTCCGAAGGTCTATTCCGTTCACAAAGCAAAGAGTACCAAGAATCCATTCTTCCCGCAGGAAGCAAGATTTTCGGCTTAACCGCTGGTCTTCCGGTTAATCTGGAAGGGTTGGTAAGTCCTAACGGCAAGGTATGGGGACTTGAATCCTTCGGTTTCTCCGCCCCTTACAAAGTATTGGACGAGAAATTAGGTTTCACGGCTAAGAACGTTTATAACCAAGTAAAAGAATTATTAGCATAAAGATGGGTATAGTAGGTTTGTGTAGCGATCACGCTGGTTTTGAGTTAAAAGAATATATAAAGACAATCCTCGATGAAAGGGGATTGTCTTATAAAGATTTTGGAACTTATTCCTCTGACAGTTGCGATTATCCGGATTTCGCCCATCTGATGGGCAAGGCCGTAGAAGCTGGCGAGGTTTATCCGGGAATAGCTGTCTGCGGTACAGGGAATGGCATTAGTATGACCTTGAACAAACATCGGGGTGTCCGTGCCGCCTTATGCTGGCGAGAGGATATCGCGAAACTGGCACGTGAGCATAACGACGCGAACGTGTTATCAATGCCCGGTCGTTTTATCAGCAAGGAAGAGGCTAAGAAAATCGTTGAGATATTCTTGGATACACCTTTTGAGGGTGGTCGCCACCAACGTCGTATAGACAAGATCCCTTTGTAAAGTCCGCGAAAAAGTCACTTTATAGAATAAAGAAGGCTCTCCCATGGTTCGCTTACCATTCGGAGAGCCTTTTCGTATCACCGTTTAAACGGCAACGTACATATAATAGATGACGGATGCCAAATTTGAAGACTTTCTACTATTAAACATTCGATCTCGCTTTTTGTTCTTTCCATTTAGTTAAAAATGTACGGGCTACCGTCGGGAATAACTCCAGCAACAGTATTTCTTTCTCATTCTCAGCCAATAACACATCCAAATCCTCCAATACAGGATTCTCTTGCATCACGTAATGGGAACCGTCGTAAGGCACCTCATTTTGTACGCCGGTGATTTTCAACCGGAACGCCGGATCTACCGGAATCGGCGTCTTGCCATACTCTCCTTTTACCAAGGCGATAAACTGGTTGGAAGGATTACTATACATCGGGCGGCCTTTCAGCTCATCCAGCGCACAGGAAACCGCTTGCGCCCCGATAATCTGGCTCGTAGGCGTCACCAACGGAGGTAAGCCGGCATCCATCCGTACTTGCGGAATGAGTGACATCGCCTTCTCCAACAAGTCGATCTGCCCCAATTGCTTCAACTGGGCAACCATATTTGTGTACATACCTCCCGGGATCTGCGCTTTTTTCACCAACTCGTTCGGCTCGGGGAAATCAAAATACTCCTCGATCGCACGGCAATAAAGCAGCAAATCGTCCTCCTTATCTTTCCGAGCGGCCTCGATGGCATCGTTGAAGAAGCGGTCGATCTCGGCGGGGAAACTATCCTCTACGGGATTAAAGGGCCTTGGGAATTTCTTAGCGGTATCGAATGCGGAAAGTTCCTTGCGGATCGTCAATAATTCCTTGTTGATCTTAGCGATCGCATCCATATCAAGATCCAGCTCGATACCCAATTTCTTGCAGAAGATATAGACCAGTTCTACTGCGGGAGCAGCTGGTCCTCCGGCGAAGTTCCATATATTCGTATCAACGATATCCACCCCATTGATAATGGCGGATACGACCGACGCCAATCCGTAACCGGGCGTACAATGCGTATGAAAATCTACCGGTACTTTCAAGCTCTTCTTGAACAATCGCACCAATTCCGCCGTACGAGCCGGAGGTATCAAACCACTCATATCCTTCAGGGTGATCATATCTGCGCCCAGCGACTCCAGTTGAAGGGCCTTGTTTAAGAAATACTCATTCGTAAAAACAGGCTTATGCAAGGGCCGTCCATGCAAGGCGGCTTTTATACGTTCTACCGGGGAATGGTGAGGATCTATCGTATAACAGATGGCACAGTCGGCCTTTCCCCCGAATTTCTTCACATAACGGATCGTGGATTTCACGTTATCCACGTCGTTCAAAGCATCGAAAATACGCATGATATCGATACCGGAACGAATCGAGTTCCGGCAAAAGCCTTCTATAATCTCGTCGGGATAAGGATTATAACCGAATAAATTACGCCCACGGGAAAGAGCGGATAGTTTTGAGGAATTACCTATTTTCTCTTTGATGATCTCTAAACGATCCCACGGATTCTCACCTAAATAACGCATCACGGAATCGGGAACCGCCCCACCCCATACTTCCATGGCGTAAAAGCCTGCGTCTTTGTAGTAAGGAAGTACACGGTCTATTTGCGCTTGAGACATTCTTGTAGCGAATGCCGATTGCTGACCATCGCGAAGAGTCAAATCACGAATCAATAATTTACGTATCATACCAAATTTGTTTAGATCGTTTTAGTCAATATTCTGATTATATAACAGGATCTAAACAAATTTGATAAAGATTACGGGGTTAATAATAACCAATTTTTCTAAAACCTCAGTCTTTTACTTCCACAACGATCATTACGGGAAAGTGGTCGGAAGGAGTGCGGGCCTCGTATTTGCTCAATGACACCTCTTTCGGGAAATTACCGTTTTGCTCCTTCTGGGCGCTTTCTTTCACCTCGGAGCGATAGGTATCCGTTAAGATTCCATACTTCTTCACCTCAAACTCCTTGGTCAAGAAAAGATGGTCGATACGGCTATCGGTCTTGCGGTCCGGATGGAAACCGTTGAAGGTACCATTCGGGGCATAGCGGAAATCTGCGATCTCATAAGAGTCACGCATGATACCGGAACCATCTAACAACTTATACGACTCACTTGTTTGATCAACATTGAAATCTCCGGTCAGGATAGCGGGAAGTCTCTTCCGGAATTCCTTGATCTTCTTCAAGATCAACTTAGCGCTCTCGGCACGGGCTTGTACGCCGACATGGTCCATATGAAGGTTGAAGAACAAGAAAGTGAAGCCGGTCTGTTTGTCCCGAAACTCGCCCCACGTACAGATACGGGGCAGAACGGCGTCCCAGCCTTTATTCGGACGGTCGGTGATCTCGGATAGCCAGAAATCGCCATGCTCCAAGACCTCGAACTTGTCCGTGCGGTAAAAGATAGCCGAATGCTCTCCCGCCTGCTTACCATCGTCACGTCCCACGCCGATATAATCGTATCCGGGCATGGCTTGCCTCAAGTCCTGCAATTGCGGATATTTGCCCTCTTGGGTTCCAAAGATATCGAACCCGTGAAACTGTACGATCTGGGCGATGTAAGGATAACGTTGTCCCCAACCGTTACCGTTCGTGGAATCGCCGCCGTTGGCGTTTCGCAAGTTATAGGTGGCCACCACCATCGTCTCCGCCTGTAACGTCATCAAGGCGCAAAGGATAAAAGCGAAAGTATAAAAGAATTTCTTCATGGTTTATATATTTAAAATGCGTGACAAAGATAACGTTTATGCCTCAAAAAACACCTCACCTCGGTTTGCCAAATCGGGGTTATCGCTCGAATACTTTCAATAACGCCAGCCTATCCTCCTCCTTTTTCACCCGAAGATAATTCCGGTAACCACTGAAGCCTGCCATAAGTACCAGTTCCATATTAGTCTTGCCTGCATTCGCGGGAGATACCCGCAAGCGGTCGAGAGCCATCAGACGGCAACGGTTTATCAAGCGGCAGAAATTCATGCCATACTCCTTGTTGATAAAAGCCGACAGGTAGCTACGGTTGGTACTTAGCCCGGCGGCGAGGTCGGTGATCCGCAACTTGGGGTCCAGATAAGGTTTCTTCTCACGTAGGTAGCGTTCTAGGCGTTTACGGTCTAGAGCCGGGAGATTGGGAGGCATATCCTCCACTTTCAACGCCTCGGGCTGGACGATGAGATAATTCTTGTCGAGCATGTTATAACAGAGCATCATATAAAACACGAACGTTGGCAACACCCCCAGCCACACGAAATAGGAAGAGGAGAAAGTCTCCATATCGAGCAACAATCCCGCCAGCGGAACGGGTACGCAAGCCAAGATAAAAACTTGCACGGCCGCCAGCCAATCCAAGGAGATACGTTGCGCCTCCGACGAGTAATCTACGATGAACCGCCTGTAACGGTATATGTTCCGGAGGTTTAGCGCCGGGTAAAGCGTATTGTAGATAAAAAACACGAGACTTACCAGTATACCGCCCTCCAACGAGGCCCCCATAAGGAAGACAGGCACCACCCAGTGCCATCGATTCAGCCTCCGCCGCTCGCCGGTATCCGTTATCATGGATACCACCCAGAAAAACATCACCTGATCCAGCATCAACGTCAATAAAAAGACGGGATGGTAATACGAGAAAGCGCACGGGGCGACCGAATAAAGCACCAACCCGAGCCAACCCAGCGACGTCACCAAGTAAGTCAGCGCCAAGAGCGCCCTCAACCGCCTTTCCTGCCCGCCCCTTCCGTACCGGCAGGCGTCCAGCAACATCAATACCATACATACCATGGCGCAGACGATGGGAAGACTGAAAGCGAAAGCCTCCATAAGACCAAGGCTCATCATGCCGTGCCTCCTTCCTCCTTGGGCTCCCGCTTCCCGGCGGCCGCTTCCCGCTCGGCGACGACGGCACGGGAATAGGTACGGAAATCCTTGAAACCTACCTGCCCGATCAGCGAGCTCACGCTCTTGCCTTGGTTGGCGGGATGCGAGCGGAGCCTATCCAACTCCCTCAAGCGGAAACGGTTCAGGTAACGATTGAAGTTCATGCCATACGTCTGGTTGATAAAGGCAGATAGCACCGTGCGGTTCACGTCCAAGTCCTCCACCAGATCAGTCATCTTATAACCCGGCCTCAAAAAAGGCTTGTGTTCCCGGAAAAAACGCTCGAAACGTCTCTGGGTCAATTTCCCGGAATGGCTACGGCGGAGGCGCACGTCTCCCGCATCCGTTTCCCCGGAGGAAGAAGGCGGGGATTCACGGCGCAAGACGTAGAGGCAGTATTCCCGCCGTATGACATGGTACGATAGCAAAACGTGTTGGAGGGCGATGCCGCAAGACACGACTGCCGTCCAAAGGGAATAGTAGAACCGGCTCCGTGGTATGAACGTAGGCAGGACCGATGAGAGCAGCGAGGCGATGGACACACCTACCAAGAAGATCACCCAGCCCGCCGGCCCGCGAACCAGCGTATCCTTCCCTCTCGCCCTCTTATAATAAGATACCAGCAGCGCCAGCGTAAGGATATAATACAAGAGGCCAAAAACAACCCTCAGCAGGGGCTTGAGGGTAAAAAAGCGGGTATACCACTCGTACCCCGCGGGAATCACCTCCGCTTTCCCCCTCACGATCTCCAGCCGCACGTCGAAAGGCACGAAGCACGACCAGACCAACATCGCCAGCGCCAGCAGCCCGGGTACGAGATAATGGAGAGGCGGGAATTCCTCCGGCTCGCCCAGCCTCGTGAGGAAACGGACGATCCGGTAGAAGAAGATAGACGGCAAGACGAAACAAAGCAGGCAAACCACGTTGAGCCGGACAAACAACGAGGGATAAAACTGATAGCAAAACGTGACCAACCACCCGGTAGCCGAGACGGATAGGTAAACCAGCAATATCCTCTTCAAGTCACGCTCCTCCCGAGACAGGCAATCCTGCAAGGAAAGCCCCACCACCATCCCGCAAGACACGGCGGAATAGACGGGTACCAATACCATGATAGAGATCATATAAACAGTCAGGATATCCATGCCCCAAATATATCGCTTTTTTATCAAGGCCTGCCGCTTTTTGATAGAAAAGAGACATTTTTACCTTTTTGCGCGTGAATTACGATCTGTCCTATCAATAAAATCAGCTAATTACGATTTGTCCTAATAGATTCGGACGGATTGTCATGCGGGAAACCCGCTCCCTCCCATATCTTAGCGGCAACTAAAATACGAACATCATGAAAGAACAAATCATCCTAACAACAGGCGTCTTACTATTCCTTTCGCTCGTATCGGCATGGGGGCAAGGGACAAGCACAATAGATATAGATCTTAGTGACGATAGCCATAAAGGGGGAATTACCATTAGTCAAGACAATAGCGTATATCGTATTCACGGTACGTATGATGTCCAAAAACAAGGATTGCCATCACAAGAAACCGGATACGGCACAACAGATCAGAATAAATCGAAAGCCGTTATTGTGGTCGCCAGTGGCATACAGGTAAAGATCACGCTGGAGAATGTAAACATCGAGAATCTCCAAGAAGACGAACCTTATTGCGCCTTATACGCCGATGGAGCCAAGAAAGTAGAATTGACCCTAGCCGGAGATAACAGCTTAGCAGGTGGCCATGACCTACCCGCCATTTGCGCGCCTACAGGCGATGGTACCGAGCTTATAATAAAAGGTAAAGGAAAACTAACGGTCAAAGGAGGAAATGAAGCCGCCGGAATAGGCTCACGATACAGTAAAGATGCGAAAGGAACCATCACGATCGAGAACGGTACCATCATTGCCCATGGGAAAGGATATGGAGCCGGTATCGGAACAAGTGCTAATTCCAATGGTGGAACCGTCCGGATCAAAGACGGGAATATCACCGCCACAGGGGGTGATTCCGGGCCGGGTATCGGGGTATCGGGGACTCCCGCTCATGCTAATCCACCCATAACTTCCGGAACGATAGAGATCAGCGGGGGAATCGTAAATGCCACCGGATATAACGGTATGGGCGCAGGGGAAGGAAAGGTAGGGGAAACAGTCACGATAAGCGGGGGGATCATCTCCGCTATAACGAATAAAGATGGAGGCAAAGCTATAAACGCGTCATCTTATGTCCTCCCCTCCGGTCAGAATAGCGCTATCATATTTCTAAAGGAATATAATTATAGTAGCATTGAGGGTAGCATCAAGGGTAGCATGATAGATGGCAACAACGTCGACATTACCCACTATACCATCGACCGGGATTACGAGATACCGCCCGGCTATACACTCCATATAAGAAGGAAACAGACATTGACGATCGCCGATGGCGTAACCCTCACCAATGAAGGGACGATCAGCAATGAAGATAGTGGAACCATCGACGGCAACGGAACGATAGAGAACAATGAGGATCTCAAGAGTGACAATACCAATATCAAGGTTCAGCTTAATGGTCAGAAGATAAAGTACAAAGTGAACTTTCAAACCAATTATCCCATCGACGACGGCACTAATAGCACAGAATACCTATCAGAAACTGACGCATTAAGGCCAGGTGAGCTCACCTATACATATTACACCCTAGTAGAAGGCTGGTACGACGATAGAGAAGGCGGGAATCAAATAACCAAGATCACCGGGCCTATGACCCTCTACGCCCATTGGACAGAGAACCTGATCAAGACCACCGCCTCCCCGGCCACGCTGGAAGGGACGTACGCCACGCCACTGGAGCCGAATGAGCTTTATGACCTGTCCGGGCTCCTCGCTCCCGATACCTACGGCGATAAGTCCGACTATAAGTTCGAAATCGACGGTGCAGCTTATGGCCTGACGGTAAACAATGATAACAAGCTATGCGGTTCCCCCAACAAGGCTACCGCAACATCCGGAGCTAAGATACGCATTGACATCAGCCATGTCAATTGCGAGAAGCCGGAGAGCGTAGACATCCCAATAACGATCCACCCGAGAACACTCACCGTCACCCCGCAGGCCGACCAAATACTGTATAAAGGCGAGGCCCCGAAATATGACACAAGCGGAGAAGCCAAAGGAGAAACAGCAGCCTTCTCCGGGCAACTGGCCATAGACTCCCCAACCAACCTTATCATTCCGGGAGATCTCAAGCTAATAGATAACGACAAGTTCCTAGCGTCCAACTACAAGCTGGAACTCACGCCGGATATCCCATGTACCTATACCGACAAGCTACCGGAAGAGGCCCGTGTAGAACTTGGTGGCGACAAGAAGGGGGAATGGTATGCCGGAGCCGTTATCTTCTCCGCTCCTCCCGGTTTTACCATCAAGCTGAAAGAAGTGGAAGAGACGGGTATACAAACTAAGGCGATTAGCCCGCTAATCGCTTCCGGCGAAGTCTTCGCCGCCTCCTTCACCTTCAGCCAAGAGGGAACCTTCGACGTGACCTACCTGCTCAAGCGTGACGACCCGTATACGCAAGAGTACGAGCATAAGGCCACGGATATCCGCCTCGACCTCAACGCCCCTACCGTAACCGTTTCCACCAATAACCTCGGCTATACGCTCACCGCCACCGATGGCAAGGGCAGCGGCGTAGCTTCCGTCCTCATCGACGGTGCTTCCGTGCAGCTTACCTCCGACCGCTATGACGGTTCCGGAAGCGAGGGCCTCCATACCTACAAGGTGACGGACCATGCGGGACACGAGAGCGCGGGCACGTTCAGCCTTGCCACTCCGCCCCCGGTATACACGGTCGTAATCCCCGAGACCGCAAACGCGACCCTCACCCCCTCTCCCGGTACCTATTACTATGAGGAGGGTGATCAATTCCTCCTCTACCTTGAGCTAGACTCGGCCTACAGCCAGTCTACCCCCGTGGTAAAGGCGAACGGCCGGGCGATCACCCCCAACCGGGACGGCAGCTACACGATAGCCGTCTACGAAGATATCCGGATCACGATAGAGGATATCATCGTATCCACCGCCCGGATCACCGACAACAAGAGCCGTATCCGCTCCTCCGGCGGTACACTCTACATCGACACCTCCGTCCCGCTCGACGTATCGATAACGACAATGGCCGGAAAGCTGATCCGCCATTCTCCCCTCCCCGCCGGTAGCAACCACTTGTACGGCCTGCCGGCCGGCTTCTACGTCGTGAGGCTATCCAACGGCACGACCGCCAAGGTAGGAATCGCCCGGTGATAAACCAAAACGCCCCGGAAAGAATCGATCCTTCCGGGGCGTTCCTGTATTCCAAGGCTAGCCTAATCTGAGAACGCAGACATGATCGGACGGGCGATCCACACTTGCGGCTGGGGTACATCCAAGAGGTAAGCTATCGTGCCGGCGATATCATATACCATCGTACTCTCCGGGATCTTGAAGCCTTTCTTTACGTTCTTTCCATAGAAAACGATCGGGGTTTGCATCTCGTTCATCGTCTTGCCACCGTGACCGGTCTCGATACCGCCGTGGTCGGCCGTCAGTATAACCACCGTATCATCCATGATACCCGCCTCACGAACGGCGTCCATCACTTGCGTCAAGCAACTGTCCAAATGATTCACCATTGCGAAATACTCCGGGGAGCTCCAACCCTTGCCATGTCCGGTACCATCCGGCTGATCGTATATGATCGCACAAAGGTTCGGCTTCTTCTCCTTGATATACTGAACGGCTACCGGGGTACATCCGTTCGGGTTCTCAGTCGACATCGGGGCATGCTTACGGAAGCTCATGGCCAAGGTATCCACCAGATAATTCATGCCTTCCCACTCATAGATATAGCCGATCTCAGCCTCGGGAGCCTTATCCCGGTACAGGCCGAAGATATTCGGGAAACGGTTGTCGCTATTCACGACACGCGAAGGAAGCTCCGGCGTACGAGATCCCCACTCCGTATATCCGTGCAACTCCGGTCCCGCTCCCATAAACATGGAAGCCCAATTACAAGCACTCGACGAAGGCAGGATCGAACGATTCTCTAACGTGGAGGCGCCTTCCGCCATCATCTTACGGAAAGTAGGCATATCCGCCCCATTATTCAAGCAATGGGCGCTCAAGCCGTCGAAACCGATCAAGATTACATGCTTTGGCAGATTCTTCTCTTTCAAAGGCGCTTGCTGAGGTGCCGTATTACAGGCGCTCAGGCAGTATGCGATTACCGCACAACAAATAAATAAGATTTGCTTTTTCATCTTACCGTGTTTTTCTTTTATGATTAATATTGAAGTATCTTAGATTCCGTCAGACAAAGGTACAAAGTTTAACTAAAGTTCAAAAAGATCATTTATCTTTGTGGCTTAATCTAATCTTATTTTCATAAATACGTATGTACAAACATTTCCTAACAAGCGTATTGCTTGTATTTTTCATGCTATCCTGTAGCAAACCTTCCCCTTTTGAGGGAAAGATGCGAGAAAGCGTACAAACCTCCCTAAGCTGGAGAAACGACACGACCGGTATCTGGGAAACAGCCGGCTGGTGGAACTCGGCGAACGTATTGACCGCCACCATTCGCTACGGCGCCGTAACCAAAGATCCGGCCATCCCATCTGTCATAGAGGATGTATTCGAGAAAGCCCGTCATTACCAAGTAGGCGTAGACTCAACCGGTACTCCCCGTTATTGCGACAACTTCATCAATGATTATTACGATGACGAGGGTTGGTGGGCATTGGCATGGATCGAGGCCTCCAAACTGACCGGAGAGAAAAAGTACCTAGATATGGCCGAGATCATATTCGATGATATGACAACTGGCTGGAGCGACGCTTGCGGAGGTGGCATCTTCTGGAAAAAGAACCCTTTGCATTACAAGAACTCCATAGCGAACAACCTGTTCTCCCTGACAGCTATCCGATTATATAAAGTGACCCAAAATCCGGCGTACCTCGACTGGTTCAAGAAGAACGTGGATTGGTATATGCGAACTGGCATGATCAATACGGACATCTACCAAATCGAGGACGGCACGAAAGACGATTGTACCCCCAACCGCAACGCCCACTACACGTATAACCAAGGCGTAGCCATCGCTGTCTTAGCCGAGATGTATCTCCAAACCAACGATAAATCTTACTTGGAGCTAGCGGAAAAGATCGCCGACGCTACCATTACCACGCAATTGGTAACCGACGAGGGTATACTTCGTGAGATGAAGCCCGAGATCGATGATAGCAACGACGGTGTCCAATTTAAGGGTATCTTCATCCGTCATTTAGCCTTCCTGTATGACCTAACCAAGAAACCAGCCTACAAGGATTTCATCTTGAAGAACGCCGAGTCCATCATCACGAGAGATTACGACCCGGCCTCCAAAAGCTTCGGTTGTTATTGGTACGGCCCTTTCCACAAGGAAAGCTCGGCAGCAAACGCTTGCGCTTTGGAGTGCGTGATAGAGGCTTATGAGTTAACGAAATAGGTATCCGGGGAGACGCAGCTTGTCATTATTCACACAGCCAGCGGGCGATATTCCGCTCTGGCTCCCCCGGAGCTGGAACGGATGTCACGTACGGCTCTGGCTCATTGACAAAAAAAACGGGACGGCGGACATCTCCGCCGTCCCGCCCAAAAGAGACAGCCTTATCTCTGTTTGTATTCATGTCAAGGTTGGTTGTTTACTGATAACGGGGCCACATAAACCCTGTTTTTCATATCGTGCACAAACATAAGACTTCTTTTTCACAAAAGAACAAATTCCTTCTTCTTTCTAGAAATACATGCTTTATAACATACCACACTCCCTCTCGGTTGCTAGCGTGGACTTCTATTACAAAGGATAGGCGACGCAGCACGCTACGTCTCCCTCCGCTTTCTTTTTACCAATAATAGGTATCCATAATCTCCTTCATTTTAGGGGTATTCGTGTCCTCATCCTTAACATCTTTCCGCAGCTTCAGCATCTCCTCCTTCATTTGCCGGATAATCTTGGCGTATTGGGGATCGTTGTAAGCGTTGTGATTCTCACGAGGATCGGATTGAAGGTCGTAAAACTCCCATGCTGGTGTCGTGGTCTTATCCTCCGAACCAGTCATATTCAGACGGTCGCCATAGAAAAACATCAGTTTATACCGCTCATTACGGATACCCATATGGGCCGGACGGTTCGAATGTTGGGTCCAATAACGATAATACATCTCCTTACGCCAATCCCTTGGGGTATTTCCTTTCAGATTATTGCGAAAACTATGGCCCTGCGATTCTTTCGGGGTCTTCACGCCTGCGTAATCCGCCAGCAAAGAGGCAAAATCCACGTTCAAGATCATATCCTTATTGCGGGTCCCTGCCGGGATCTCTTTCGGGTAACGGATCACGAAAGGCATACGTAGAGACTCCTCATACATCATACGCTTATCGAAGAAACCATGCTCTCCTAAGAAATAACCTTGGTCGGATACGTACACCACGATCGTATTATCGGCGATTCCCATATCGTCCAGCGCTTTCAATAACTTCCCGATATTATCGTCGATCGTAGCCCCGCAACGCAGATAGTCGCGCACCAATTTCTGGTAAGCGGCGCTACGGGCGGCAGATCGATGCATGCCCTTCGTCGTAAAAGGCAACTCCGGATACCGGCACCACCATTTATCAGGGTCTTGCGACGCCACGTCCCAACGACGAGCCAACTCCTCCAAAGGCTGTCCGGAGAAGGTACGTCCATTCGTCTCCGGCCCCCAATCAAATAAGTTCTCCGGTTCCGGGAAAACAACGCCGTCATACAAATGCCTCATCCGTTCCGGAAAATCCCAAGGTTCGTGTGTAGCCTTGAAATGACAACACATCATGAAAGGCCGGTCCTTATCGGCCTCTTTCATCCAACGGATCGCCTTATCCGTCACGATATCCGTGGAGAAACCTCGTACCCGCTCCCCGAAATTACGCTCACCCGGCCAAGGGTCCGTACAGTTTATGAAAGTAGGGTCCCGGTACTCGCCTTGGTCATGAAACACGGAATAGAAGTCGAAACCTTGCGGTTGCGTTTTCAGATGCCATTTACCGACCAAAGCGGTCTGATAGCCTCCCGCCCGCATTTGCTTGGCGATATTATCCTGCTCCGGATCAAAGGAATCACTTAACGTGTAAACACCGTTCACGTGACTATAGGCTCCGGTCAAGATCGCCGCACGACTAGGGGAAGAGATCGAGTTCGTACAAAAACAATTATCTAACACGCAGCCCTCCGCGGCCAAGCGACGGATATTCTCGTTCCGGGCATAATCACCCAACCCCCCCCGTAAATGCCCCAAGACTGGGAAGTATGATCATCCGAAAGGATAAACAAGATATTGGGACGTTCCTCTTGCGCCGGTTTATCGGCGGCAAAAAGGAACTGCCCGTTCCCCGAAAGACAACAGGCAGTCATTCCGATACTTATGATCGATTGTTTCATAGGTCATGACGTTTTTTCCCTTGTACTAGACCCGGTTCCCTACGCTCCGTTCCCTTTACGCGCGTTAGGTTATCCCCTAACTCATGACGTTTCAGGTCGGCGATCTTCATCAATTTCGCGGCTTCCTCAGGATACTGGGTGATCACGTTATAACGCTCTCCCGGATCACGGCGCAAGTCATACATCTCAGGTTTCATGATCTCCAGATTCGTCAACTTACCCGGCTGGCCGTCGTTTCCCGGCTCATAAGCCCCGTAAGTAACGTATTTATGAGGGAATACCAGCTTAAACATACCGTCCGTGACAGCCTCCAAGTCATTCTTGTTATAATAATAGACAAAGGATTCACGAGGATTCGCGTCTTTCTTGCCCTCTATCAATGATAAGATACTAACGCCATCAATCTTGCGAGTAGGCAGCGGGGCCTGCGTGATCTCGGCAAACGTAGGAAGAAGGTCGATATTAGAAGCTAACTTATTACAAGTCGTGCCCGGCAACGTCTTACCTTTCCAGTACATGATACAAGGAACCCGGTTACCACCATCAAAGGTCGTAGCCTTTGCCTCACGTAACCCACCGGCTGAACCGGCATGATTCCCGTAATTGGTCCAAGGGCCATTATCGGAAGTCAAGATCACCAACGTATTATCTTCCAAGCCCAGCTCACGCAATGTCTTGAATATCTCACCTACACTCCAGTCGATCTCCATCATCACGTCGCCATATAAACCCTGCTCGCTCTTTCCCTTGAATTTATCGGAAACGGCCAACGGTACATGGGGCATATTATGAGCCAGATACAAGAAGAAAGGCTTATTCTTATTCTTCTTGATGAAATTAACAGAACGGGTGGTATAATCCGTAGTCAACCGTGTTTGGTCCGTATTATAACCGATAATCTCGTTTCCGTCATAAGTCGGCAAATCCGGGAAATTAAAGACCTCACCTTGTTGCGGGTGGAATGGCCACATATCGTTAGAATACGGCAAACCATAATACTCATCGAAGCCATTTTGCAAGGGAAGAAATTCCTTTTGGCTACCTAAATGCCATTTACCGAAGATAGCGGTACTATATCCTTTCTGTTTCAATACCTCTGCGATCGTCATCTCATCCGGATGGATTCCGTAGTTCGAATCCGGTCCCGGAGCGCCGGCAAAACCGATACGATTCGGATAGCAACCGGTCAACAAACCGGCACGAGACGCTCCACTGATCGGCTGTCCCGCCAAGAAGTGTGTAAAACGAACGCCTTCCGCCGCCATTTTGTCGATATTCGGAGTGGTATATCCGTAAGCCCCATTAAAAGAAAAATCTCCGTACCCCACATCATCCAAATTAATCAGGACGATATTCGTGTAATCAGCGGCTATGCCTGCCATTGAAAAGGCTGAGGCGGCCGTCAGTAACATTAGTTTATTCTTCATGATATTATTTATTGATATATTGGCTTTTAATTAAACAAATATAAACATACATAATCAGACGTTCTTTCTTTTTACATTTTTTAAAGCAAGAATAGTCCTAGGATTATCACTTTTCTAAAGAACGCTCAAAAGCATCTCTCATCGCTTGCAACTCCTTTACTTTCTCGGGATATTGATCTTTGAAATTCATATGTTCCGTGTTATCCTTTTCTAAGTTGGAAAGGAACAACTCATTAAGGACCTTCTCTCCCTCCGGAGTCACGTCATGGGGGTTCGCTATTAATTTCCATTCCCCGCAACGGACAGCCCATTGCTTCCCAAAATCAAAATGAAGTGCCTTATGAGGAGAAGATTTGGAACCGTCTTTGATAAGTGGGAGTAAGCTCTTTCCATCCACATCCATCCCTTCCGCTGAAAGACCGCATAATTCGACCAAGGTAGGAAACCAATCGATATTCATCGCAACCTGATCACGTACCTCACCTTGTGGCAGCTCCTTGGGCCAGCAGATGATAGCCGGAACCCGGATACCTCCCTCAAACAAAGAGAATTTTCCGGCCCGGTAAGGACCGCTATAGCCTCCTCCTCTAAAAGTACGTTCCTCCATGCTATGCCCGTTATCCGATTGGAAGATCAAGATGGTATTATCGGCCAACCCCTCGGCAGCCAAGAAGGTACGTAACTCCCCTAAATAATCATCGAAAGTAGAGACAAACGCCGCATACATTCTTCTGGGATTAGGTAGGTCCGCATAATAATCCAGCCATTTCTCGCTGGGCTGCAATGGGTAATGAGGGATATTTACCGCCCAATAGATAAAGAACGGTTTCTCTTTATCTTCCGTAGCGAATTTCTTGATCTCTTTCAGGTTCTCTGCGGCGAAAAAGTTGCCCGGAGAATAGATCTCCCTCTCATTCTGCCACAAATCATGCCGGTTCGGGCCACCCCAATAATAGAAATGGGAATAATTATCCACACATCCTCCTCGTATTCCCCAAAAGTAATCGAAACCCTGTGCGTTCGGCCCCTGTTCTATACGGTCGCCCAAATGCCACTTTCCGATCAAGGCGGTACGGTAGCCATTCGATTTCATTCGCTCGGCTATAGTCTCTTTCTCTACCGGTAAGAAACTATTCCCTCCCGCATTCACTGTAAGTCCCGCACGTTTGGCGAATTGTCCCGTCAATAAGGAAGCCCTCGACACCGAGCTAACCGCCGCCCCATAAAACTGGGTAAAGCGAACGCCTTGATTTGCCAAGGCATCCATATGGGGAGTACATAAATCTTTCGCCCCAAAGCAGTTCACGTCCAGTGATCCATGATCGTCCGTATAGATCAAGATCACGTTCGGATGAGCCGACTGAGCCTCAACGATACCAGCGAGCAGAAGCCCGCTGGTAGTTAAAATGAGTTGTTTTATATTCATGATTTATTTTCAAATACGATACCTCGCCTTAGTCCCAGTTCGGATTTTGCTCCAAATTTGGATTCAAGACTGTTTGGTTATAAGGGATCGGCCATAAATAATCTCGTTTCGGATTAAAAGAACGTTTCACGACTTCTATTCCATCATAATTATGCATCATACCATTATTCTCTTTCTCGGCGGTTTTCCAACGCAAGATATCCGAATAGTAGAGTCCTTCAAAGGTCAACTCGATACGGCGTTCACGACGGATTACCTCACGCATCTGATCTTTCGTCAAACCTTTTGGTACTTCCGGCATATTGATATCCGGACGCCTACGCAATTGGTTGATGGCATCATAAACTGACTGATCAGGACCACTCGCCTCATTCTGCGCCTCGGCATACGTCAACAGAACTTCCGCATAACGAATTAAAATGAAATTGAAAGCCGAACGTTCTACTAAAGGAATCGTTACATCATCCTCATAAGAAGTGTATTTCTTCACACCGAAACCCGTAGTCGCCACATCTTCTTTTGTGATCGTCTTTCCTAAATACGGATAACCGATGCAAACGATCGATTTCAATAAACGGGGATCTCTGTTCTCATATGGACGAGCCGGATCATAAAGCGGTGACTCTTCTATCGTCTTCCCGTCAATACAGAGATATGTATCAACCAGTTCCTTCAAGGGAGCCGGACGATTCAAGCGCCAGATATTCTGATCATAATCCGTTGGATACTCCGGCAATTTCGCTTCTATATCAAAGATTACCTCACAATTATATTTATTATCTTCGCTAAAGAAATGACGATAATCATTGAATAATTGATAAACGCCAGACTCCATTACCTGCTTAGCAGCTTGGGCCGCCTCCGCCCAACGAGAATTATATAATAAAGTACGGGCTTTTAACGCTAATGCGGCACCTTTTGTCGCACGTCCCAAGTCTGAGCTAGCATAGGTGTCCGGTAGCACGGCAGCGGCCTCCTCCAAATCCTTGACAATCTGATTCACTACCTCTTCCTTGGAATTGCGAGGTAATTCGGCTTGCTCATCCGCATTGGGAGCATCTATAATCAGCGGTACACCTCCGAATTTATCGACCAGACTTAAATAATAGAAAGCTCGTAAGAACTTGGCTTCACCCACCATCTTCGCCTTCTCCGACTCATCCATATCGACACCTCCGACATTAGCGATGAAAGTATTCGTACGGCCAATACCAACGTAACAGTTCTTCCATAAACTTCCGATTAGAGCCGTAGTAGACAAATGTTCACCCTTTCCAATCGCTTGCGTACCATTCGCCTCGTTATAAGGCATCGCATTCGCTGTCAGCATATCGAATTCCATCGTATGCAATGAACGCCAAGGTTTCAATGCGTTGTAACATCCCATTATACCGGCGCTCGCATGCTCTTTTGTCTTCCAGAATGTTTCCGTGGAATATTGATCGGAAGGATCTACATCCAACCAGCTATCACAAGCGATTAAACTCATACAAGCGACAGCGACACATATCATCTTATATATTTTACGTCTCATATTATTATTCCTTATTATTTAAAATGTGACATTAACACCTGCCGTATAAGTCCGTACAGACGGATAGGCATACCAGTTGCTTCCCTTCAAGTTCTTCTCCGGATCAAAATCCTTCATCGGAGAGAACGTGAATAAGTTTTGCGCATTGACAAAGACCTTTAATCTCTTAACCACACCGCTTTTCAAGAAAGAGGCCGGTACGTTATAAGAAAGTTGCAAGTTCTTTAAACGTAAATAAGAGGCATTTCTCAACCAGAAATCATTTGTACGGAAATTCTCGTTCAAGCATCCTTCATACGTAGTCAAGATAGGCAATGTAGCGCTGGTTCCCCGCTCGGGAGTCCAAGCATCCGTCAACCATTGTTCCGGCAAACCACAACCAAACCATAAAGGAGTAGCACCAATACGGTCTCCATATGTATAGACATCAGTTACACCTTGGAAGAAAGCGCCCAGATCCCAATCCTTATATCCTAAGTTGATATTGAATCCATAAGTTATCTTAGGAATCACACCACCACGTATCTGGCGGTCATCTTCGGTAATTTTCCCATCTCCATTCGTATCCTCAAACTTCAGATATCCCGGTTTAGTAGCCGCGGTTTGATACGGACTATTCTTGATTTCCTCCTCAGATTGGAAAATACCGATAGCATGAAGCATATAATAAGAATCGATAGGCTTTCCTTCTTCCAAGATAAACATTCCATCAATGATTGTTTGCCCCTTCAAGCTAACGATCTTATTCTTGATAAAGGTCATATTTCCATTTACCTCGTAACGGAAGTCCCCGATATTGTTCCGATACCCCATATTCAACTCGAAACCTTTATTGCTCACCTCGCCGATATTACGGATCGGGCCATCCAGACCACCTACTTGATCCGGCAAAGTAACCTTTCGCAAGATGTCGGAAGTACGTTTATCAAAGAACTCGAAAGAGAAATCTAAGTTTCCGTTTAACAAGCTAGCGTCAATACCGACATTCGTCATGGTCGTTGTCTCCCATGTGATGTTCGGATCATTATAGGCGGTAATAGCCGCTCCGGATTGCATCGCTCCATTCAACGGGTAGTTATAATCCGTAATTGAACCATCATTTTTTATCACCTTCAAGTTCATTAGGTCCACGTAACGGAACAAATCGATACGCTCGTTACCCAATTGTCCCCAAGAAGCTCTCAATTTCAGATTGTAGATCCAAGGAATATCTTTCATAAACTCTTCCTCGCTCAAACGCCATCCGGCAGAGAATGATGGGAAAATACCCCAACGATTTCCTTTGGCAAAACGAGACGAACCATCATAACGAAAGTTACCCTCAAATAAATAACGATCCTTATAACCATAATTCACCCTACCAAAGTAAGACATCAAGACTGATCTCGAGGAAGTACCCGCTACACTCGGATTACTAGAACCTGCGTTTAATTCGTGCAACTCGTTCCCTAAGAAACCTTCTACCTTAGCGGAAAACTCAGTCTTATCATCGCTCTCAAAACTATAGCCAGCCAATACTTTTACGTCATGGGCATCATTGAACTTCTTGCCCCAAGATAAAGTATTGAATACTGTAACTGCCAAGTCATTCTTATCACCTTTATAGGCATGGCGTGTATTCTGACCGTCATAAACCACTCGTTTCTCCTCATTGGTCTTCAACTGATATTCGTATACATCAGGCGCAAAACGAGATTGCAGATAATCATATTTGTTTAAACCGACATTCAGGTTATAAACGATATCAAACGGAAGCTTATATTCCGCAGACAAATTCGCCAACATACGCAAGGACTTATGCTTGTTCTCGCCCTCATCGGCCAACGCCAACGGATGGCGATAGATATTATGCCCAGGAGTACGGATAAAGGTATCCGCATAGCGACCATCGGCCGTATAAGTCGGGTGGAAAGCCTGCGCTTTATAAGTCATCTCCACTAAGTTTGCCACACCCGCTACCGGCTCATTATAGATCTGATAATGCGCATTGATATTAGCGCCGATCTTCAAACGGCTATTTACCTGAGCAGTCGTATTCACAGCTAAGGTATATTTATTGGAATCCGTTCCACGCAATACTCCATTTTGATCACCATAGCCTAAAGATACGGAATACGTATATTTATCATCACCTCCGGAGAAACGCATGTTATGCTCCATAATAAAGGCATTATTATACATGATATCCAACCAATTATTCTGCGGATACATAATCGGGTCTGTTAACATGCCTTGTTTGTACTCCTCGATTAACGCGTCAGAATAATCCACCGTTAGTTTACCTTCGTTCCGTTGCGCTTGGTTTCTCATTTCCATAAACACGACCGGATCATATACGAAGTTAGGCAGATAGGTAGCCTGCTGCACTCCGAAATAGTTATTATAATCGACGGTAAACTTACCTTTCTTTCCCCCCTTTGTCTTTACCAAGACAACGCCATTCGCCGCACGAGAACCGTAGATAGCGGAAGAAGCCGCATCTTTCAATACGGAAATACTCTCAATATCATTCGGATTTACCGCTTCCAACGGGAACTCGATACCATCCACCAAAATCAATGGGTTATTATCGTTCAAGGTTCCCTGACCACGAATACGAATCGTCGCCCCGTCCGCTCCCGGCTGAGCACCCGCTTGATTTACGTAAACACCTTGCGTACCTTGCAACGCTTGGGTTGAGTTGGTGATCGGGCGATTCTCCAACGTCTCCGCATCCAAAGAGGAGATCGCTCCTGTTAAATTCACTTTCTTTTGCGTTCCGTAACCTACGACCACAACCTCATCCAACTTCTGGGTATCCTCGGACAGGCTGACCATTACTTTCGAAGAATTACCAATCTCGACCGTACGATCCGTATAACCAATAAAAGAAACTACCAAGATCGCATTGTCCGGTACTTCCAGACTGAAGTTTCCATCAATATCCGTAATCGTTCCGTTCGTAGTGCCTTTAACGACAACATTCGCCCCGATAATGGGTTCTCCCAAGGCATCTTTTACTTGCCCGGTAATCTTTCGTGGCGAAGACTGGAATAAGGCATTCGGATGTGAGACACTTGAAACACTCTTTGACTTAATTATAATCTGCCGGTCTACAATCTCATATTGGTATCCCGTATTTTTCAAGGCTTGCTCTAAGACCTCCTCTAACGAAGCATTATTTGCTTTTACACTCGTTTTCCTATTTACATTTACTTGATTATCATTCAAGAAGAACGTGTACTCACTATTTTTCTCTATTTCTTTTAGCACTTCCGATATACTGCAATCCTGTTTATTCATGGAAAGCTTATAATTCTGTCCATAGGTAGAAGCGGATACAGTGCATGCGAAAGCCAAGGATAACAACGCACTTATCTTCATGACTCGGTTTACTTTTCTGATTTTTTTCATAACTTTGTAATGTTTCTGATGAATAAATTAGCAGGTGTGTCGGCCTCTCAACTCCTAACGCCTGCCGTCAAGAACATTTGATCAGGAGGAGAAACCTAGTTTTCCTCCTGTTTTTTTATTAGACTCAAGAACTGTTAACAAGCATATCTCTTAGAATTTAACGTTAGACACTCATTTATCTCCCTTTATATATAGTTCATATTCATTGTCTTTCTCTCTGTATTTAATGGGCGACGTATTGCTCAGCATAAACAGGATTCGCTCCAAGGACTCATCCCGTACCTTAAACGTAAACCGATATTTCTCCGCTATCTCCTTCGGACACTTTATCTCCCGCCCGTACCAAGGCTCCAGACGGGTAAGGATCATACTCAAGCGTTCGTTCTCAAAACTGAGGACACCGTTACGCCAACCCGAATACTCCTCGGCATTAACCGTCTTAACTCTAACGGTATTCGCTTGTTTGTCGAAAACCAACATCTCGTTCGGGTTCAATATCACCTCACGCCTGTTCTTCACATTGGGACCTCCCAAGCCAATCTTCACCTTACCGTTTAACAGGATCGTCTCCAACTTGCTCTCGGAATCATAGTTGAAAACCTCAAAGGCCGTGCCCAAGGCCGTTACATCCATGTTCTTGGTATGCACGGTAAATGGTCTTTCCCGATCTTTCGCTACGTCGAAGAAGGCTTGCCCTTTTAATTCCACATCACGGGTCTTGCCATCGAAACTCTTTGGGTAAATCAACTGGCTATTCGGCCCCATTCTCACGGTCGTACCGTCCGATAAGGAAACCGGCTCTATGCAACGGACACCGGAGGCCATTACATATATATATTGATCTTCTTTCGTATGAGACCAATAAACTACGCTTCCTACACCTAAAAGTAGCAATATGGAGGCGGCTATCGCCGTAATCTTATAGACCCAGAGTTTACGGACACCGTTTGTCGCCATTGTCCGGGCTATGATTCGTTCCCACATGCGATTCCCCACCACGGGATTCACGCGATCCGCAGCCTCGTCCCATTGGGAACGCATACGCTCTTCCACTTTGGGGTCACACAGCAAACGTTGCCGATCTTTCTCATCCAGAGCATCTCGCATCAACTTCTTCAATATCGTTCTCGTATCTTCGCTCATGTTTATTATTCTTGTTCTATTTATAAATACACGCCACGACTCCCTCCCCCCTATTGGAAGATAAAAAAATTCGCTTAGGTTAATCAAATTCAGATAAGATACCCAAATACGATTGAAAAATAATCATGCCTAAAGCCTCAAGTACAATTAAATGTCCATTACTTATAGGTACTCTTTAAAATTATCTTTACGAAATTGTATTTTATCAGTATCTTCCTTGCTTTCCATCCTTATATTTCCGTCCTTTGTATTCAATGAAATTGGTTGCCGACGGTGTCGGCAGTATTTCCGACGCCGTCAGCAATATTTCCGACAGCGTCAGCAGCATTGCCGAGGGCGTCGGCAACCGATTTCATCAAATAGAAACGCCAAAGAGATAAACGTTAAATCTCCGAGGCATCCTATACATTATCCATTTAAATAACGAGAAAATCATGGGTAAACCAAGAAGTGGCATCCAAGTCAGTATTTATAATACACCGGGCAATGAACAACGCGGGCCAACATCCTGCGCACGAGTCATCACCAGAGATACCAAACGCATGAACGATATATGTGAGTATATTTCCGAATGCTCATCCGTCACCTCCGCCGACATAAAAGGTGTATTGGAGGCGCTTACTTCCTATATCGGCAGGGAATTATCCTATGGGTACAGCGTGGAACTGGAAGGATTGGGACATTTCTCGCCATCGGTAAAAAGCAAAGAAGTAACGGACCAGAAAGGAAATACTAAATCAAGCGCTAGCATACACGGCGTTAACTTCCGCTGCTCTCCCCGACTGAAGGAGATGGTAAAAAAGAACGCCCCCATCTTGGTTAAACGGGAAAATCTGCCCAAAACGGGAATCGAGGGAAGGAAGGCTAAGATGTTATCTTATCTAGAAAGAAACTCATATATAAATCTCACCGATTACGCTGGCTTGAACAATTGTACCCGCTACCGTGCGAGCGAGGATATCAAGCAATTTATCAAGGATAACGTAATAGCCAGCGTAGGATATCGAACACACCGGATTTATGTGCTGCCTGAAAAAGAAGACGAGCAAAACTAAAACTCAGGACAAAAAACAACCACAATTGTTATTATTTATCAAAGAAGAAAGACTATCTTTGCCGTGCTGCCGACAATGGGGTTAAAGCGATAACCCCTGTGTGGCACTAATTATAAATACGGCATTTTAAGATATTATTCCCGATACACAAATATCCCTATCAATTTCAAATCGGAATAATAGCAACAAAATGCCCATGTCGATTGTATATACCCTTGTATATAGAATATGACGTGGGCTGTTGTCTATTATTGATTTGAGGGGTATGGGGATATCCTGTGTATCGGATAGTAGCGACAGTTCCACGTTTTTTTATGATATCGTCGCTACATCATATTTATTCACGATAAAATACTTTTGAATATATTATGACAAGGCTAGACGTAAAAGAACAAATTCCCGATCAGGAGGCGACATCCTCCAAAGACAGTATATATATTAATGTACAAAGCCTGAAAGAGTATTCACGGCATATTATCGCCATGGCTAATGAATTTGACCGCCAAAAAGCCGTTATAACCAAGACCGAACTACAAATGACCACTCTTTTACGAACCTGTCGCCAACAAGAGTTAGAGCTTAGATCCCTGAAACTAGAGAACCTACGGTTATTGAGAACGATAAAAGACTTATCGGGGAAAGAAATCTCGCCTAATATCTATCTTCCCCATGAATTACCCCTAATCATTACGGACGATATCATGAATGTACTCTCCTTATCTCTCGTGAGCGATTTTGACCTAGACACCCGAACGATAAACATGTTACGAAAAATGGAAATCTATACATTGGAAGATCTGCTGCGATACACGAAAGATAAAGGACTACAAGTCCTACTAAAATACAGGGGATTCGGCGCTCATTCCTTAACCCTCTTGAAGGAGAGCCTGATAAAAAAAGGCGTATTCGAACGCAGTGGCACTTCCGGACTCTATAAATACGTGACCTAGGAAAGCGCTAGATAAACCAGATAAGTAACATGATATTTTTCTTCAAGAACTTCAAGGCTTCGCTGATTTGGTTCTCAACGGTCTTCTCGGAAATATTGAGTTGGAAGGCTATCTCTTTATAGCTTTTATGCTCCTTCCGGCTTAGATTAAAGATAACCCGGCGTCTTTCCGGCAATTCCTCTATCAAATGATTGATATACTCCCCCAAGTTATAGGCGGTGATCTCTTCCTCTAAGTCGTAAGAGGTCTCCATAGCGGACAAGACCGTCATTTTATAAAAGTCCTCGTTCACGTTCTTCCGGTGCTGATTAAAGATCAAGTTACGGGTGATGACAAACAGAAGCCCCTTGAAGTTATCATCCTCCCGGATGAATTCCCTCGACTCCCAGACCTTGATAAACACCTCTTGTACCACATCCTCGGCCACATCCCGATTATTCAAATAAAGCCCGCAGAAATGATAAACCTTTTCCCAATATTGTTTATACAACATCGAAAAAGCCTCCCTATCTCCTTCTTTCAACGACTTTATAATTTGTCTCTCTTTCATTTAGCATCACATATCGTTTCGCGAAGATAATAAAATCATATACTAATAAAAGTTAATGATATCCCAGTTCTCCCGGACTTCTTTGTACTATTAATATAGCACGAGAAATAATGGAAGAAGAAAACAAACATATAAGCGATTTATTAATCCGATACGTAAATGGACTCTATACACGGAACGATATAGAGACCTTGCGGAAGTTAGCCTCATCCATAACGGAGCGAGCAGAATTAGAAAGCGAAATGGACCGGGTCTGGAGCGAAGCGCAGGACTTACCTCAATCCGATTCCCATAATCATCTGCTTTATAAGAAGGAGGCGCAAGACCTGTTGGATAAGACACGTAAAAGAGAAAGAAGAATCTCCCTATCCACTTTCATCAAGTATGCGGCGAGCATAGCGATTATCGTTTCCATCGGATTCGGAGCGAAACTATATCTAAATCATTCAGCGAAGCAGCATACATCTGCCAGCGACCATCTCCTAACGGAAATAAGCGTCAATCATGGCGAACATAAGCAAGTCACCCTTCCCGATGGCACGGTCGTTCATCTAAACGCCGGTACCGTCATGCGATACCCAACAGAATTTACCTCTGACATCCGTTTGGTAGAAATGGAAGGAGAAGCTTTTTTCAATGTCATGAAAGACGAGGGCAAGCCCTTCATCGTCCGTACCCGGCAAGCCGACGTAAAAGTACTCGGAACCTCTTTCAACGTAAAAGCCTATCAAGAGGATGAGTTGATGGCCGTCAGCGTTCGGACCGGAAAAGTTGAGGTGGATATGCCCGAAAGCGTAATGCGCCTATTACCGAACGAGCAGATAATCGTGAATAACACAAATGGAGAGATTCTTAAAAAGAACGAGGACGCCCAAAAAGTAACGGCTTGGCTGCAAGGTGGCCTTTATTTCAACCGGACACCTATCAGTAGCGTTATACACGATTTGGAACGGATGTATAATCAAGCGATCGTACTCGATCCGAATAGCGTATTCGACGATTACATCTATGGCGAGCACGACAATAAAAGTCTGGAAGCCGTACTGAACGCGATTCAATATTCAACCGGCATCCGATACCGGACGGAAGGAAACCGGATCGTGTTATACAAAACGAGTTATTAACCTTAAAATCGATTTGTCATGAAAGATACGACCTAAGCATAGCCACATAAAAAAGGGAAACCGACCTCTGACCTTCGATCTCCCTTTATCTTTCCCGATATGTACACCCTTGGATTGGACCCCCTTGGAGATTACAGAAATCGGACTGTTTTTAAAAGTGTATAAAAACAACCTTTAAACATACAAAATTATGAACTTTCCAACTATTACTAGGTATAATTGGATGTGTTGTTCTATTATTTTAGTTTTTTTAGCGTTAAGCTCCCCTAAGCCTCTGCAAGCCCAAGAAAATCAAAAAGAAAGAATAACGATTCAAGTAAAAAACCAATCCATACAAAAAGTCTTCGATGATTTGTCGAAGCAGACAGGATTAAAGTTTTTCTATGGAGAAGCCATCGCGAACCGGAACGTACAAGTTAACCTAAAGTTCAAGAACGCTCCCATCAACAGCGTATTGAACGAGATCACCCGGCAAGCCAATCTTTATTTTAAGCGAGAGAATAACACGATAGCCGTCAGTCTCGGAAACGCAGGCAACGCCTCCGTTCCAGTGACACAAGACCGGAAAGTGACCGGTATCATTACAGATGAACGGGGCGAACCGATCATCGGGGCGAACGTCGTGGTAAAAGGTACGTCCAAAGGGACAGTTACCGACCTGAACGGTGAGTATAGCATCGAGGCGAACGGTAAATCGATCCTGCTCATATCTTACATCGGCTATTTATCGGAAGAAGTGGCCGTAGGCAACAACAAGACCCTTAATATCCAGCTAAAGGAAGACGCCCAAAAGCTTGACGAGGTAGTCGTGATTGGTTACGGAACACAGAAACGAAGCAATCTTTCCGGAGCGATCTCGAAAGTCACCTCTGAGGTTATCGAATCTAAGCCCGTGACCAACGTGCTATCCGCCTTGCAGGGAGAAATACCGGGGATGGTTATCCAACGAAGCTCCGGCCAGCCGGGTAACGAGGACTTTAAGATGAACATACGTGGAGTCTCATCCGCTAACGGAGACAGTGCCCCGCTGGTTTTAGTAGATGGTATTCCCGGTGATATCAATATGATCAATCCGCAGGATATCGATGCCATCTCCGTCTTAAAAGATGCCTCCGCCTCTATTTACGGAGCACGGGCCGCAGGCGGCGTTGTCTTGATTACGACCAAGAAGGGAGCGACCGGCGCACCTAAGATCACTTACAATGGAAACTTGTCGATCTCCAAGATGACCGGTATGATGAAAGCGCCAACCAATTATGAGATGGCGATCATGGACAACGAGGCCAATATCCATAACGGCTCCGCCCCTATGTATACGCAAGAGCTTCTGGATAGGATCTTGTCCAACGACCCGAATCCGATCGATCACCCGTTGTATGGAGGATGGAAATTGTTCTTTACGAACACGGACTGGATGGACGAGCTGTTGAACAACGGCGTTCAGCATAAGCACAATCTCACTATCTCCGGTGGCGGCGAGAAATCCAATTATTATTTATCCGCCGGTTATAGCAAGCAATTCGGAGTCGTAAAATATGCCGACGACAATAACACCAAGTATAATCTACGTATGAACTACGATTATAGGATCACGGATTGGTTAAAGCTGGAAACCAAAGTAGCCTTGGACAATAATAGACGTACCGATGTAGGCAGCAACGGAGCGTGGGTAATCGGTGAGGCGATTCTGGATATGCCTAACCACCCGGTCTATAATGCCGAAGGTAACTTCTTCACCCAAGGAGGCTGGAGCAATGCCGTAGCGTTGGCCAAAGAGAGCGAGACCGCCACGTTCAAGACCCGGGAGATGAATGGTAATTTCAGGTTAATCGCCAACATTATCGACGGACTGACCTTAACCGCCCAAGCCGGTGTTAATTATAAGAACAAAAACAATGAGGACATAGCGAAAGCGATCCCTCTTTATACATGGGACAATAATATCACCTACTACACCGGAGCGGGAAGTCCGGAGCAGTCTGCCGTGGATCGCACGACAGAAGAGACCGTTTACCAAAATTACACGGCCTACTTGAATTACGATAAGAACTTCGGCCCGGACCACCATCTGGACGCCATGTTAGGTATGGCCTACGAGACGGAGGAAGTCCGCATGTTCATGGCACGCCGTGATAACTTCATCTCGGATGAGCTGTGGGAGCTTAACCTCGGAGGCACGGGAAATATGAAGAACGACGCCAAAGCCGAGCATTGGGCTACCGGCTCTACCTTCGCCCGCCTAGGCTACAGCTTTAAGAACAAGTACATTCTGGAGACAAACTTCCGTTATGACGGTAGTTCCCGTTTCGCCCCCGGCAACCGGTGGAGGATGTTTCCCGGAGTCTCCGCCAGCTGGCGTATCTCGCAAGAAAACTTCTTGAAAAACTCCAAGGTATTCAATGAGCTGAAGTTAAGAGCATCATACGGACAGACCGGAAACCAAGAAGGTATCCGCCTGTATGACTATATCCAGTTGCTAAAGTTTAGGGACGATGGCTGGGGAACTAAATTAATCTATCCGTTCGGAAACGGTTCCCAAAGCCAAGCCATGGGCTTAGACGTATTGGCCGGGGTAGACCGGACATGGGAAATTCTGGAGAATGTCAACGTGGGTGTCGATGCCGCTTTCCTTGATTCCCGCCTCGGCTTCTCGTTTGATTATTTCGTGAAGATGAATAATAATATGTTAATTCCGGTAACTTATCCCAGCATGTTAGGTGCGGAGGCACCCTATTCGAACTCGGGTAAATTACGCACGAACGGTTTCGAGTTGACATTGAACTGGACCGACAAGATCGGCAACGTTGAATACTCTGCCCAATTCCAGTTGACCGACGCCGTGAACAAATTAGTTGAATACGGAGGTGCCGATACCTATAAACTAGGATTGAACGAGACCCGGGAAGGTTATCCCATGAATTCCTATTTCGCTTACGTATACGATGGCGTGATCAAGGACCAAGCGGATCTCGACGCTTATAAGAAACTAGAGGGCGTACCTTCCAATATCGGCATCGGAGACGCGAAGTTCAAGGATTTGAACGGCGACGGTAAGATCTCCACCTACGGTGATAAAGATGGGGATGACGGCGACGCCGAATACGTTGGCTCCACCACTCCCCGCTATTCCTTCGGATTGAATCTGGGCGCTAAATGGAATAACTTCGATATCAGCGTATTCTTCCAAGGAGTTGCCAAGCGCACCTTGTTCCGTGAAGGAGACTTCGCCATGCCTTGGAGCGACTGGTGGAGATACCCGCCCCAGTTCTACTACGGCCAGACATGGAACGAGGATCGCCCGGACGCCTATTATCCCCGCTTGACGCATGGGGAGATCCGGCATTGGAATTATCAGGCATCCACCCTGCAAAAGATCAACGCCGCCTATGTTCGCCTAAAGAATATCCAGATAGGCTACACGCTCCCCAAAGGTGCGTTACAGAAACTAGGCATCGAACGGACACGCTTTTACGTAAGCGGACAGGATCTATTCGAGATACATAACGTAAAAGGAGGATGGGACCCCGAGTCGGACAAAGCCGGATTCAATTATCCGTTCCAACGTTATTATTCTTTCGGTATTGACTTAACTTTCTAAGGTTCCACGAAAAAACAAATTAGCAGTATGAGACGATTTAATATAATTATAGCGCTATCGGCCACACTCGGGCTATCTAGTTGCGACTTGGATATGACACCTATGGATCAAGTGTCCGACGCCGTATTTTGGCAAAAGCCTTCTGATTTCGAGTTGGCCGCCAATGATTTCTACTTCAGCCTGATGGAGGCCTCCCAATATATAGATAAGAACTCGGATATCGCTTTCGGTTCGGGGGCGGACGACGTAAGCGATGGTTCTTATTTAGCACCGGTCAATTCGGATGATTGGGATGAGCCTTGGAAATTCATCCAATCCACTTCCTATCTGCTCAAGAAAGCGGAGGAGTCTGGATTGACCGATGACGAGATCGGACGCTGGAAAGCCGAGGCCCATTTCTTCCGGGCCTACAACTACTGGAAACTGGTCAAATTCTACGGAGGGGTTCCCAAGATAGAGATTCCCTTGAATACCTCTTCGGAACAGCTTTACACGCCTCGCTCCTCCCAGCAGGAGATCATTGATTTTATCATCGACGATCTCGATAAGGCGATTCCTTTGCTTCCCAAGCAAAGCCAGTTGACTACCGAGGAATTGGGCCGTACCACGCAAGGGGCCGCCTTAGCGTTAAAAGCCCGCGTATCCTTGTACGAGGGAACTTGGGAGAAATACCATCAAGGCTCCAACGCCGATATGTATATCCAATCGGCCATCGATGCCGCCCAAGCCTTAGTGGATTCCAAGGAATACGCCTTGTTCCGGGATAAAGGGAAGGAAAGCTATAAATATCTACATATCTTAGAGGGGGATGATAGCAAGGAGGTCTTATTGGCAAGGCGTTATTATAAATTGAGAGTGACCCATAACTGGACACGGGAACTTTGGTTCGGTGCCATGGTTCCTACAAAAAACCTTGCGGATATGTATTTATGTAACGATGGTCTGCCCATCGACAAATCCCCTTTATTTAAGGGATTCCAATACCAGACGAGTGAATTCGAGAACCGGGACTCCCGTATGGAGCAGACGTTTATCGTTCCCGGTAGCGAGGTCTTTTTCGAGGGAGGTCTCTGGACACCTACCTATCCGGGATTTGTAGGGAATAGCGCTACACGCACAGGCTATATGATCCGTAAGTTCTTGGATGAGACATTGGATGCCGCTCAATTCATCGGCGAATACGACTTCAAGGAGTTTCGTTACGCCGAAGTCCTGCTGATCCTCGCCGAGGCTTTATACGAGAAGAACGGACAAATCACGGACGATCAGTTAGACATCACCATCAATGATCTGAGAAACCGGGCGAATATGCCTCACCTAACCAACGCTTTTGTCTCCGCCAACGGACTGAATATGCTGGAAGAGATCCGGCGTGAGAGAACCGTGGAACTGGCATTCGAAGGATACCGCCGGGACGACCTACGTCGTTGGGGCACGGCGGAAACGGTTCTTCCCCTTGCGATCCGTGGCGTGAAATTCGTGGGTACGGAGTATCAACAGAAATTCCCGGAGTTGGTGATCGGGCAGGATATACAGGTGGATAGCGATGGCTTTATCATCGCCCAACCCGCATCCGCCCGCAAGTTCCAGACACCGAAGCATTGGCTATCCCCGATCCCTTTGCAACAGGTACAATTGTCGAAAGGAACCTTGGAACAGAATCCGGGCTGGTAAGGGTTTTTCCAAGAATAAGCGACTATATATATGAGGGTAGGCCCTACCTATACGAGAAGGTAGGGCCTACCTATCTGGGAGGGGAATCTCATTTAAATATGAATTATCTTAAATTTTTATAGCATGAAGAAATACTTTTTAGCGGTAGCTAGTTTTTTTATTTATTCTCATATCAGTCTAGGCCAAGTGTATCCGGGGCAGATGGATTCCACGTTTGTTCCTGTACGGAGTCATCACTATGACCCGGAGTTAACATTTGATTTTTGCGTGAATGAACCCGCTTGGAGCAATCAGGCGGGTATCCATTCCGCCTTCGGATCGACCGACCGGCTTTATTTCCGGAAGGAAGTACCCGTAAACCATGACAACGATTTATCATCTTCCTACTCTACGACCGTTTGGAGGGGGGAAAGAGCGAATGCCCAGATATTGGTATGGTCGTCAGAAGCGTTGGAACAAGTACGTGTCTCTACGCAGGACTTGAGGAGCGCCGAGGGAAACATCATCCCGAAAGATCGGATTACCTTCGAGTTGGTGCGTTACGTATTGTCCAATTATCCGTATGCCGAGAAAAAAGCCATCTGCGGGGAATCTCCCTACAAATCCGGCTTCTTGATGCCAGACCGTTTCGAGACGCTGGACCGCTTCGATCTCCCTTCCCAAACCACCCGTCCGGTATGGATGATGGTGGATGTGCCGAGAGGAACCGCTCCCGGTACGTATAAAGGACAGGTGGAGGTGCGGGCGAAAGGCAAGGCTCCTCAACTATTGAATCTGGAGATCGTGGTGCAAAACCAGTTGCTCCCCTATCCGAAAGACTGGAAATACCGTCTGGACCTATGGCAGAACCCGTGGGCCGTGGCATGGTACAATCACGTGGAACCGTGGTCACCAGAACATAAAATGCTTCTCAAGCAGCATTTGAAGCATTATGCCGATGCGGGTGGTACCTACATCACGACTTATGGAGTACATTCTCCTTGGTCCGATAACTCCTATATGATCGAGGGGGGTATGATCGAGTGGATCAAGAAAGCGGACGGCACATGGGCCTTCGACTACAAGATCTTCGACGAGTACGTAGAATTAGCGATGGAATGTGGCATCGACGAGGCAATCACCCTCTACACCCCGATTCCTTGGGGATTCCGTCACCGCTATAAGGACGAGGCTACGGGCGATTATTCTTATATCAACTGGGCGCCAAGCTCGGAGGAATTCAAGAAGATGTGGAATATCTTCCTCACGGATTTCAAGTTCCATCTAGAAGCTAAAAGCTGGTTGGACATCACCTATATCGGAATCAACGAGAATCCGATGGAAGAGACCTTAGCGGCTATCAATGTCGTACGTAACCATGATAAATGCTGGAAGATCACTTACGCCGGCAATTGGCATAAGGAATTGGACGGACTGCTGGACGATTATTCTTTCCTTTACGGAGAGGAACCTACCATCGCCGAGCAAAAGGTACGGGCCGCCACCGGACGCACGTCCACCGTATACGTATGCTGTAACCCGCCGATCCCGAACAACTTCGTGTTCTCACCTCCTATCGAGGGACGTTGGATCAGTTGGTATGTAATGGCGTATGGGTACGACGGCTTCCTGCGATGGGCTTACGACGCTTGGCCGGAAGATGCCGATCGTGACGCACGTCATGGCTCTTGGGCAGCAGGCGATTGCTACATGGTATATCCGGGAGGCAAAAGTTGCATCCGCTTCGAGAAAATGAGAGAAGGTATCGTGGATTTCGAGAAGGTCCGTATCTTACGGGAACTGACCGCCCAATCGGGTAACGCTCAAGCTCAAGGCTTATTGAAGCAGCTAGACCAACATTTGTCTATCTTCCCGAAAGAGAAAGAGTTCGATGAAAACAAGATCTCGGCGGATGTACGTAAGGGCAACCTCATCATCCGTCAACTGTCCGATCTATTGGCGAAATAATGGGCTTATATAGCAGGAAAGACATGAAAGCATATCGTTTAATCCTATCACTCATGGCAAGCGTAGCCGTAGGGACAGCATTCTCGCAGACAACAGGTGTTGTTTGCGAGGAGTTCGACCAGATACAGCTGACGCACGTATTGACGCCCACCGGCCCACTACCGACCGCCTTGGACCCGAATGGCGTATATCCTTATATGAGTTATAGCGAGACCTCAAATCGTCCGGTGCCTAAAAGGTACCGGATGATCTCGCTAGAGAACGAGAAAGTCAAGGCTATCATCTGCCCCGATCTTTGCGGGAAAGTAATATCCCTCACTCACAAGGAGAGCGGCAAGGAGGTCTTGTACAGGCCAGACGTAATCAAATACACACGGATATTACCCCGTTTCTATTTCGTGGCCGGGGGGATCGAGGTCAGTTTCCCGATCTCCCACTCTCCCACGCAAAATGAGCCGGTGCTTTATCAGATCGATCATACGGGAGACCGCACATATGTAACATGCGGAGAACGGGAATCTCATTACGGTATGCAATGGTCTGTAGAATATTCCTTAGGAGATAAGGACGAATGCCTTACCCAAAGGGTTGTTTACTACAACCCGGGAAAGCAAGCCTATCCATGGATGTCATGGTCCAACGCCGCCCTTCCTTGCGCACCGGATACCCAATACGATTTCCCGAACGGAACCGTATTATCCCATGCCTCCACGTTGGATACGATCGACTGGAAAACGGAAGGAACCCATCATGAACGGGATATCAAAGAGATGACCGGCTACTTCTGGAAGACGAAAGACGTGAATGCTTTCGGGGCCTACACTCCCTCCTTGGGCAGCGGGCTCTATCATATCGCCGACGAATCCAGTACGCCCGGTATCAAGCTATGGAGTTATGGCGTAGCCGGCGACAAGGAATGGTCCATGCTCAGTACCCCCGACCGGCAGCCTTACGTAGAAATCCAAGGTGGCCCGATCAGCGACCAGTCCATCAAGCTCGAATTGCGTCCCGGCGAGAAAAAGAATCACGTAGAATATTGGATACCGACAGATCATCCTTTGGATATCTATTCCTTAAAGGTTCCGGCATTAAGGCTTCGCCCGATCGATCGCATCCCGCTATTCGACTGGGCCCGGAAGAATGAATCTTCCATCTGGATCGCCTTAGCCGATGCCTATAAGAATAAGTCCATGCTTCCCGCCGCCCCCTATCCGGAAGACGGGCAGTGGGCTCCATCCGGCATGGAAGATCTGGACGATGCTTTTCGTTGGGCGATCCAAATATCTCCCCGGCCGGAACGGGATTATTGGCAATTCCACTATGGGACTTGGTTGGCTGGAAGAGAACGTGTAGAGGAGGCGATCGAACAACTATCCATCCCGGATATCGATCTGGCGAAAGCTTTATTGGCAAGGCTATATGTTCGTCGGCAGGCGTGGGAAAAGGCGAGAGATACTTACGCCGCTATCCCCGAGACCTCGTGGTTGAACCTACATCCCCAGTTGGTTATCGAGCGGGATAAAGTATTAAAGAAGTTTGGAACAGAGGCTTTACCGGAACGGGAAAAATGGTTGGATAAGATAAACGCGTCCTCTGATGAATGGGTGGTCGAGCGAAAGGTACAGCTACTGATTGATAAGAAGCAATATCAAGAAGCCAAGGATTTATTACTATCCACCCATTTCCAGAAAGTGCATCAAACTTACACCCGTACGGGACTTTGGGAACAGATCAACGAAGGCTTGGGCCTCTCCCCGCAACCTGTACCGGAACAACTCGGCGAGGATCGCTTAGCCCGGTTCGGTGCCTATCGGGAATATGAATAAAGGGAGGTGTGTTTTTAGAGCAGTAGCTTCATATAAGTCTCCGCATATTTAGCCAGAAACGCCCGGATCACTTTCAAGGCCGTAGAGATATGTTGTTGTACCGTATATACCGAGATACCCAAACTGTCGGCTATCTCCTTATGGGATTTCATATCTTTACGGCTCATATCAAAAACCCTTTTTTGTTGTGGGGTCAACGTTTCAAGCGCCTTATCCAACAATGCGTTTAAATCCGTATCCAATACCGAGTCCTCCGTCTCGTTCGTGCTATCCAATGAGGCGGACCGTATCTTATCCCTCAGCTCCAACTCACGATCCAGTCCCGCCAACAGGTTTAAGATCCGATTTTTCACGATCGTATACACATACGGGCCAAAAGGTACATTCGGGTTCAAGAAACGGCGATTCTGCCAAATAGAGGCGAAAGCATCCTGAAAAACATCTTCCGCCATATCCCGGGATTTAAGGAATTTCAAGGAAAACCACATCAAGCGATCCTTATACAGGGCATATAATTCACAAAAGGCCGACTCGTCCCCTTCTAGCAAGTCCGCCACAAGCCTTCTTTCTTTCTCTGAATCAATGTCTGCCATTCGACTTATTCTCCCACTTCGATTACATAGGTTCAAATGTATGCAAAATTCCCAAAGGTAAAAACAAATTGAACCAAAATCAGCAACTCCATCATACAGCTTTATAAACTCACGATAACAAACATCTTTGCTCATTCGGAAATAATCATGTATTTTTGTCTGTTCATTATAAGAAAGGATGATGTATTGATGAAAGTTTGTATCGCCGAAAAGCCGAGTGTGGCCCGGGAAATTGCGGAAGTATTAGGGGCAACCCAACGAATGAATGGGTATATCGAAGGAAACGGATATCAGGTAACTTGGACATTCGGGCATTTATGTACCCTGAAAGAACCGCATGAATACGCGGAGAACTGGAAACGCTGGAGTCTGGGGTCGCTACCTATGATCCCTCCCCGGTTCGGTATCAAACTAATCGAGAATCCTACGTATGAGCAACAATTCAAGGTAATCGAGAGCCTGATGCAAAATGCCGAGATGGTCATCAACTGCGGTGATGCCGGCCAAGAGGGGGAGTTGATCCAACGCTGGGTCATGCAAAAGGCAGGTTGTAAATGCCCCGTCTACCGCCTTTGGATCTCCTCGCTTACAGAGGAGGCGATTCGGGAAGGTTTCCAAAAACTAAAAGAACAGACGGAATTCAATAAGTTATATGAGGCCGGGCTATCCCGTGCCATCGGTGACTGGTTGCTGGGGATGAACGCCACCCGCCTTTATACCTTGCGCTACGGGCAGAACCGGCAGGTATTATCGATCGGCCGTGTGCAAACCCCGACGCTCGCCTTGATCGTAAACCGGCAAGCCGAGATCGACAATTTCAAGCCGGAACCCTATTGGGAATTAAAGACCATTTACAGGAATACGACTTTCTCCGCCACGAAAGGTAAGTTCACGAAGAAAGAGGAAGGCGAGACTTTTCTGGAGAAGGTAAAGGAACAGGATTTTACTGTTACCAGTATCACCGAGAAGAAAGGGAAGGAATTCGCCCCCCGCCTATTCGACTTGACCTCGTTGCAGGTGGAATGTAATAAGAAATTCGCGTTTACGGCGGACGATACGCTAAAGTTGATCCAATCGCTCTACGAGAAGAAGGTGACAACCTACCCACGTGTAGACACGACTTTCCTTAGTGATGATATCTATCCGAAAGTTCCCAATACCTTGAAAGGGTTGGTGGATTATACGGAGCTTACCGCTCCTTTGATGAATCAGAAATTGCCGAAGAGCAAGAAAGTGTTTGATAACTCGAAGGTTACCGATCACCATGCGATCATCCCTACCGGAGTCCCCGCCCGCAATCTTACGGATACGGAACGGAAGGTGTACGATTTGGTAGCCCGTCGTTTTATCGCCGCCTTTTATCCGGATTGCGAGATATCGACCACTACGGTCTTGGGTCAAGTGGATAAGGTAGAATTCAAGGTGACTGGAAAGCAAATCCTCAAACCGGGTTGGCGTGTCGTATTCGGAGCCGAGCAGAAAGATCCGGAGGCTGAACCTACCGAGGAAGAAGGCGTATTGCCCGATTTCGTGAAAGGAGAAAGCGGCCCGCATAAACCGATCTTGAAAGAGACTTGGACCCAGCCTCCGAAACCTTATACAGAAGCTACTTTATTGCGGGCGATGGAAACCGCCGGTAAATTAGTGGATAATGACGAGCTGCGGGATGCCTTAAAGGAAAACGGCATCGGCCGTCCTTCTACCCGTGCGGCGATCATCGAGACTTTATTTAAGCGTAATTATATACGAAAGGAACGTAAGAATCTTTATCCCACCGCTACCGGCGCAGAATTGATCGGCACGATCCATGAGGAACTGCTGAAAAGCGCAGAGTTGACGGGGCTTTGGGAAAAGAAACTACGCCAGATCGAGCGGGGAACTTATGAGGCCCGAACTTTCCTTGATGAGTTGAAGCAGATGGTAAACGAGGTCGTCATAAACGTCCTTTCCGACCAAACCCGGCGAACGATCACGATTGAGGATACGTCTAAAGCAGCTAAAGAAACTCCCAAAGACGAACCCAAGGAGAAAAAGGAAAAGAAACCTCGTAAGCCTCGTGCCAAGAAAGAGAAAGCAGAGGCTACTCCTGAATTGGAGCTTCCACCAACGGATAAGCCCGTTTGCCCCATCTGTCACAAAGGCTCTATCCTCCGGGGCAAAACCGCTTATGGTTGCTCCGAATACAAGAATGGATGTACGTTCCGCTTGGATTACGCTACGTATGGAAATAATTTAACGGATGAGGAGTTAGGTACGGTTATCAGTAAATTAAAGTCTATTTAAAATATGAGAACAGAATGGTTTCCTCTGGTAAACGAGGAGGGTGAGACGATCGGAAAGGCTACTCGCAAGGAATGTCATAGCGGAAGTAAGTTGCTGCATCCCGTAATCCATTTACATATCTTTAATAAGGATGGAGATCTATATCTCCAAAAACGTTCCATGAACAAGGATATACAACCGGGAAAATGGGACACGGCCGTAGGTGGGCATATTGATTATGGAGAAAGCGTGGAAGAGGCCCTGCGCCGTGAGGTTCGTGAGGAATTGGGCATTACTGATTTTACGCCTGTCTTCATCAAACGTTATATATTCGAGTCTTCCATAGAGAAGGAATTGGTAAACAGCTTCCGGACCACTTACGATGGCCCCATCACCCCCGATCCCGAGGAACTGGACGGAGGACGTTTCTGGCCGATCGAGGAGATCAAAGAGAATCTGGGGAAAGGCGCATTCACCCCGAATTTCGAAAAGGAATTCACCGCTATTTTCCTATAGGATAAAAACGCTACACTTCAGCTAGAATAGTTATTCAAGAGCCTGTTTATTCTTCGTAAGATACAGTTACATTCTACAAACCACGGCGTGAACTATACAGACCACGACGTGAATTATACAAACCATGCTGTGGTCTGTACGATTCACGCCGTGGTTTGTGGAATGTAACTATATATGATTATCTTTATATATAGTAAATAAGATGTTTTGTCCTATAGTAATCGACCTATTATATTATAACTGTAACTCCATATGTATCTTACCTCGAAACCTAACAATCTTTGCCTAAAGCACTAATACCTCTACCTTAAATCTAATGTTTGTTCAGACCTTAAAACTAATCTTATATATTAATGTGTGGTTTATACATATCTTGCGCTGTCAAACCGCATTCCTTTTTCATACGGATACAATAATCGAGCGTTCCTACCTCCGGCGTGATATTGTTGGAACCGAACGTGAACTTTACACCCGCGGCTTTCGCTTTCTGAATGATCGCTTTATTCGGAATATGATAAAGCTCGTTTATCTCCAAAGCCTTTCCACTTTTTGCCAAGGCATTCACGAAACGGTCGATACGCTCTTCTGTCCAAAACATATCATATCGGTCACTCATCGCATCGGGAAGGAAACAGGAATTCACGTACATATCGACCGACTCTTCCAAGACAGAACAGATACGGTCCAACATCATATCCATATATGCTTGCTCATCATCGATAATCACTTCCTTGTTTACCCATAGGTGCGTACGCCGCCCCTTATGATCCAGAAACGTCATGGCATCGGTAAACACATAGTCAAAGCTGTTGCGGGCCGCCTCCGAAAAGGTTGTTACCCACTCACGTCCTTCCGCTTGCATAGCCAAGATAAAGGGTTGGGTACGCATGGTATCCAGATAATTATACAACTCCGTATCGTTCGTGATCGAGAAGCCGATGCCACAATTGATAGCCAAGCCATAATTAACACCCGTCTGGCGTGACTGCCGTGCGGCTACTTCCTTCGTCAATCCACCTTTTAAATGAACATGATAATCAAGCACGGGGAAGTCCTCTTGATGCAAACGAATAATCTCGTCCGTCTGCTCATCCACGGCATTCGCCCATTGAGCGGGAATGTCTATTCCTTTCGCGCTAAACGCCTCTAACGAGATATTCTTAAACTGAAGATTTCCACGTCCCGTACCCACCAGCGAGATAGTACCTTGGGATAACAATGCTTTAGCGTTCTCCTTCAAACGGAAAGGTTTGGAAGGCTCTATATATTCTACGACAGTCTCACCATTAATCCGCACCCGGACAAGCCGTCCTTCTACCCGGATATTCATCTTGAACCATTCGTTCTCTTTCACGAAACTCTTCGTCAGGTTCCGGACCGACACCAAGCTACCCGTCATCCGCCACCAAACCGGATCTTCCCGATCGTTGTTCAAGGCGATACGATATCCTTTACGATCCGTAGCGTCCGTATGGATACCAATATAACCTTTGCCACCGGTCGTGGTACGTACATCCATATCTAACTCGAAGTTCGTATAGCCTTTGCCATCGTTCAACAAAGCACGGGCGTTGGAACCGGCCAACGTAAGGACATCATTTTGTATGACCACGACGCCGGATGTCTTCCATGCGTTGTGATCGACCGTATCGGATACGTTCTCTTTCGTAAATCCCGTGAACACCAAACAGGCGATCACGGCGGCAATCATTAATTTAATCTTCATGGCATCTCTTTTTAAAAGTTATGCCGCAAATGTATCCGGGAATAAGAAACGAAAAGAAGATTGATATAAAAATGTAGACAGTATGATCCGCTATCCTATTAAATACAAATCAGTTAATAAAAATCACCATCCTAAAAAATGTAGATTGATTATAACGGATTCCGGTTAATCCCGATCCTCATCACCCAACCTTCAAACTCATCACGAGGCACTAACGCCTTATTACGTACCTTGGTCCGGTAGTTATAGATCGTACTCAACGAACAACGAAGAAAAGCGGCTATCCTTACGCTGTCCGTAACCCCCAACCGCATCAAGGCGAATATACGAAGTTCCTTATTCAACAGATCCTCCGATTTCAAGACGATACGTTCCTCGGGCTGCAACAAAGCGTTGAAGTCCCTGACAAACGTAGGATATAATCCAAGAAAGATTCGATCGAAGTTAACATAAAGCGCTTCCACCTCATTCTCCACCATACGGGTCGAACGGAGCATCTTGAATAACTCGTCCAACTGTTTATTCATCGCCTTTTTCTGTAGCGATTTCTGGTAATCCTCCAGTTTATTAATATAGGTGGAGCAGAGATCGAGGAAATGAGCGATGTATTCCTCTTTGATATGGTTTGACTCCGATAGCTGTATATTTCGCTCTTGCAATAAATTATTCGTCTCGCTTATCTCTCCATTCAACTTTACCAAACAGGCATTGGTATTAACCAACTCTTCTCGTATCGCTGAGATCTTCCGCATCTGCCTATACACATAGGCAAGAGAAAGGATCAGAAAGAGCGTCAATAGGCTGATCAACAAGAAATAAGTCATCAATTGCCTTTTGCCTTGAGCTTCCTGTGTCTGATAGGAAGCATTAATGATAGGATAGAATTTAGAGATCTCATTCATGCGGAACTGTATATTACAAGTAACGGCACCTTCTATAGCTAGCTGCGCATATTTAAGGGCATTGGATAGATCACCACTTTCATAATAATTCAACGCCAGCTTTTGGATAGAACCACTATCCAAGAAGGCCCTCTTGATATCGGCGATAACCGACAAGGTATAATAGTCTCGGGCGAGATCGATACGCCCATCCATATCATAAACATCTCCCAGCAGATAAGTGATCATCGCGAAATTCGGGTTATACCGCTCCTCTTTCTCCAATAAAGGGATGAGCACCTTCTCCGCAGACCTCGCCTGTCCGTGAGCCAGATATTTCTGCGCCAGATTTATCTTATACCGATAAGAGGCCGTATCTAAGACAGACAATAACGAATCCTTGTATAAATCAAGTTGTTTCCTATATTCAAAAGAATCCAGATTCGTACTGTAATAAGAGAAAAACGAATAATAAGCCTCATAGAAATCCTGTTTCTGCTCTTTAGACAGCAACTCACGGTCTATGCTTCGCAACAGACTTTCCGACTCACGGTACATCCCGGAGAAAGCATAAAGCGTAGCCAGCCGTAAGCGGGAAGTATAGATGCGTGCCGTATCCTTCATAAATGACGCTATTTCCATATTCCGCTTTATGTAATAGATGGCCGAGTCTTGTTGTATTTTCTTGAATTCCTCGTATAATTGGTGGTTGATCTCATATTCCTGCCACAACGATATCTTGCTCAAGAGAAACATGTCCTTTAGCTGCGTGATCCGTTGCTCCCGTTGCTGAAGATAAAAAGATCTATTCAAGACAGCTTCATCCAGCTCCTTGGCCAACGTGTCCCCTCTCAGCCCTCCCCATGCGAAGGCTTGAACCATCCCGACAATTAGAAATAAGATTACCTTTATTAGTTTATTCATTACACGAACTGAGAATTATCCAAAAGAAAAGGGTTCAGTCAAATCAACAGAGCATAAATAGCTTACCTCGGCTGAAGACTGAACCCAATATTTTAAAACGCCCCGAAAGGGTGTTATTTACACATCTCGTTGATGATCTGTATTAATTGACCGCCTAATTCCTCGGCTTCCTCCATCGTATGGGCCTCAGAGTAGATACGGATGATCGGTTCCGTATTGCTCTTACGCAAATGAACCCATTTATCCGGGAAATCGATCTTCACTCCGTCGATATCCGTAATATCATATTGAGAGAACTTCTCTTTTACTTTCGCTAAGATAGCGTCCACGTCGATCTCCGGCGTTAACTGGACTTTTTGCTTGGAGATAAAATACGGAGGATAAGAAGCCTTCAACTCGCTCGTCTTCATCTTCTTCTTTGCCAGATGAGTCAGGAACAAGGCGATACCTACCAAAGCGTCGCGTCCGTAATGGCTGGCCGGATAGATCACTCCACCATTGCCCTCACCACCAATCACGGCATTCGTAGCCTTCATCTTGGTAACCACATTTACCTCGCCTACAGCGGCGGCATTATATTCGCAGCCATGAGCACGGGTAACGTCGCGAAGCGCACGGCTGGAGCTCAGGTTACTTACCGTATTACCCGGAGTATGGCTTAATACGTAATCACTGACAGCGACCAAGGTGTATTCCTCGTTGAACATCTCGCCATTCTCGCAGATAATCGCCAAACGGTCTACGTCCGGATCTACTACGAAACCGACATCCGCTTTCGCATGTCCCATCAAATCGGAGATCTCTGTCAAGTTTTCCGGAATGGGTTCCGGATTATGAGAGAAGTTTCCATGAGGAGCGCAATGCAGCTTGAAGATTTCCTTCACGCCCAACGCATATAATAAATCAGGGATCACGATACCGCCTACGGAGTTCACGCAATCGATAGCTACACGGAAATTAGCGGCCTTAATAGCCTCCACGTCCACGAGATCCAGATTCAAGACGCTCTCGATATGTTTTTGCTTATAAGTCGCATTCGGAATTACCTTGCCCAAATGATCCACGTCGGCGAACTCGAAGTCCTCGGCGGCAGCTATGCGTAATACCTCAGCCCCCTCAGCGGCATTCAAGAACTCACCTTTCTCATTCAAAAGCTTCAAGGCATTCCATTGCTTCGGGTTATGACTGGCGGTAAGGATAATACCTCCGCAAGCCCCTTCCATAGCTACGGCCAATTCGGTAGTAGGAGTCGTGGCCAGATCGATATCCACCACATCAAATCCCATACCGGTAAGTGTTCCCAGAACGACTTGTTTTACCATCGGACCGGAGATACGTGCGTCACGCCCTACAACGATCTTATTGGTCTCCACTTTTGTGTTTTTTCGGATGAATGTAGCATAAGCGGCTACAAACTTAACAATAGCTAACGGATTCAATCCGTCTTCCGGGCTACCGCCTATTGTACCGCGAATACCGGAAATAGATTTAATTAGTGTCATAAGTTTTCTTCAAATATATATTCTAGAATTTCGTAATAAGCAGGCTCACCGTTTGATTGGTCGTTATAAGTACCTCGCTTAAACGGGACTATAAGTTTTACCTTAGCCCGATCTCCGACGTACTTTAAAGGCTCTTGCAATCCTTCACTCACTAAATACGGATTAGCTTGACTGGCATAATCTCCATATGTAAACTCCCAAGGACTAGTTCCGTTACTATGCGGACCATAGTTCTGGATGTAATAAGGAGTACTATTTATATAAGCAGAATCCATCGGATAGGAAACATTACATCTGTATAGAATCTTTGTCTTGTACTGAACAGCTCTTTGGCTTGTACCCTTTTCAATTATATTCAGATATGTACCATTCTCCAATTCAACAAACTGATTTTCCTTAAACACACTATCCTCCGGAAAATCTTTCAGAATCTCAAAATCATTCTCATCAATCAAGCGATTGATTGCCTTTTTCTCATCTTTCAACATATCCGTGTACGACTTTGTCTTGCTACAAGAGATAGCGACTAATGTGGCACACAGAATCAACAGGATATTAAAACCTTTCTTCATTTGTTAGTCTTTAATTGAATGAATCGCAAATGTAAATAATCTTCGTCAAACCTTACGCATGTTTGCCTAAATCTTCTGATTTATTAGGATTAAATTCCTGTAAACCTTTCTCAAACACGGCTACGGCCTCAGATAAAGAGCCATAGAACTCACCTCCGGACGCATTTTTATGTCCACCCCCGTTGAAATAAGTAGAGGCAAACTGGTTGCAAGGGAAATCGCCCACAGAGCGAAGCGATACCTTTATATAATCGCTGTCCTCACGAATAAAGACACTAAAGCTTACGTTCTCTATGCTTAACGGCAAGTTCACGAAACCTTCCGTATCTCCAGTCTGGTACTGAAAACGATCCAGTTCCTCTTTCGATAATGTGATAAGAGCTGCCTGTTGTTCCGGATAGACCCTCATCTTCTCATACAACACATATCCCATCATACGTAAACGACACTCGGAATAGACCTGATTCACCTTACGATAGATCAAATCCTTATCAATCCCCTTCTTGATCAATTCGCTGACGATCGTATAAATCTCCGGTTTATTCGAATTATAGGTGAACGATCCCGTATCCGTCATCATACCCGTATAGATACAAGCGGCGGCATCCCGATTCAATAAATCGAACATCCCCATACGACAAATAAAACGGAAAATCATCTCACTGGTAGAAGACATCTCCGGATACGACATCGTCACACGGCAAAAATCCGCGGGGTTCAAATGATGATCAATCATCACCTTGCGGCCTTCTGAGGCGATCACCGCCGGAGCCAGTTTCTCGATACGTTTGGGTTCATTGAAATCGAGGCAGAAAATAACATCCGCTTCCTTGATCAATTTCTCGGCGAAATCCGGATATTTCTCATGTATCACGACATCCTTAGCGCCCGGCATCCATCTATAAAAAGAGGGAAATGCGTTCGGTACCACTACCGCTACATTATCCTTACCGTAAGCGGATAGGAAATGATATAAACCAAGGGATGAACCTAATGCGTCGCCGTCTGGTGAGACATGCGTCACGATAACAAAACTCTCGCCTTTCTCTACGTATTTTTTGGCTTTCTGAATCTTCTCTTCTTGAATGATTTTAGTGATCATATAATCTTTTTGTTTTCACCCCAAAGGTACGACTTTTTTAGTTTCCGGCTATCAAAAAAAGTTCAATAAGGATCTTTACTGATATTATTAACAAAAGGGTTAAGGCGGCTAACAAAACTTTTGGTTCCCGTATCTTCATATATATCAAGCATAAAACAAGAAACCCATAACCTCCTAGCATCTCAAAGAAGCTAAAACGACCCGTAATCGTCGCATAAGGCAGGGCGCTGAACACGTCCACCACCCTTACCATGCTATGAACCAACCCTTCTACGATCTTCTGTATCCAGCCATATCCATAGAAATCCACCGGATAGCCTAACCACAAAAAGGCAAAAGGAATCAAAAACATAGCCAAGAGAGTGACGGGTAGATTCGTAAACAAGAAAACGGTCGAAAATTGTCCAAAATAATAAAAACAGAGCAAAGCAGTCCCTATCTGCGCGGCTATAGACACCGTAATCCATTCCCAAGGCATGGCCAACAAAGGATTTCTCACCACTATCCATTCCTTGAAACGAGGCACTAGGAATAAAATAAAAAACACGGCCAAATAGCTTAACTGAAAACCGACATCAAACAGATAATACGGATTATAGGCCAACATGCAGAAAGCGGCGGCGGCCAATGTATTATATCCATCCGTAAAACGCCTAAGCACCCTTCCTGTTAAATATAAAGACAGCATCAAGGCGGCCCGTACCGCCGAGGGCGCTAATCCTGTGATAAAGACAAACCCCCAAAGACTTCCCACCAGAATGATATAACGAATCCAACGTCCTATCCCCCATCTAGGCATAAACGAGCAAAAGAAAGATAAGAATCCACAAATCACGGCAACATGAAAACCGCTCACCGCTAATATATGAGACACGCCCGCCAAAGAGAAGCGCCTTTTCGTATCCCGGCTCATCGCTTTCTTATATCCCAATGTCAATGTTGCCAAAATTGATTTCTCCTCGTCAGACAAGCGTAAGCGATCAAACGTATTTACCAAAGAATATTGGACCTCGCTAGCCAATAAGTCTAAAGAAGAAGCCGGTTCATTTACAAACGCTATACGCCGGTCACTATACCAACAGACCTCAACCGCCAAACATACAATCAAAACAGAGACTATAGCTCCCCATATCCAACGGGAATCGTATTGCAACTCAGCATGCCCTCGCCCCCACGAGAACCCCAGAAAAAGAAAAACCAGAGCAGATAAAACCCCTAAAACATATAAGAGCAAAGAGATAGGTAAAAACGCATAGCATAAAATTCCGGTTATCCATAAAAAAAGCGGCCGTACAAAAGGCCGCTTTTGTATTTCCTCAATCATGATAGTTAGGTTTTGGTGATATATTAATGTGTTCTACAAAGCTTTCAAGTCTTTAATTGTTTGTATCGGATCTGGAGATTTGAATACGAAGTTACCGGCGACTAACACATTGGCACCGGCGTCAACCAAACGCTTTCCCGTCTCTAAATTCACCCCGCCATCTACCTCGATCATAGTACTCAATCCCTTCCGGTCTATCATTTCTCGTAAACGGGCCACCTTATCTACGGAATGCTCAATGAAACGTTGACCACCAAATCCCGGATTCACGGACATCAATAAAACCATATCCACATCTTGGATAATATCTTCTAATAAGCAGATGGGCGTATGCGGATTCAAGGTGACACCCGCTTTCATGCCCGTTTCCTTAATAGCCGCTACCGTCCGATGCAAATGGGTACATGCCTCATAATGCACGTTCATCATATAGGCTCCCGTAGCCGCGACCTCAGGGATAAACTTCTGGGGCTCCACAATCATTAAGTGCACATCCATCGGCTTCTGGCATATAGGCTTTAATGCGTTAAGTACCGGGAAACCAAACGAGATATTCGGCACGAATACCCCATCCATAATATCCAGATGCAACCAATCGGCGTCACTTTCATTTATCATCTCCACCTCCTTCCGCAAATCCAGAAAATTAGCGGAAAGCAGGGAAGGCGCTATCAAATGCTTCATAATCTTGTCTTTTGTTTTTACAAAAGTACACAAAAAAAGAAAGAGAACCTAATAATATAGATTCTCTTTCCGTAATTCTTAGTTCAACACATACCCGCAGAACTCCGGACGTACAGTCGGTTCCGCTTGATAAGCCCTCGCAAACTGTTTCAAGAAATCCATCGTTTGCTTCCGAGGCGAACTTTTCGCCTCCGGGGCACTTTTCATTTTTTTCTCCAAATCATCCATGCATTGCGTAGAAAGCTTCCTCATAGGCACCTTTATTTTTATCTTGTTTGCTAATAAAACGTAGGGACCTAAGACTTATTGCATGGAAAGAAAATTATTTTACACCATAGATAGCTCGATACGGTTCTCATCGGCCATACGGCGCATATTCAAGATAGCGTAACGCATACGCCCTAAGGCCGTATTGATGCTAACCCCCGTGATATCGGCGATTTCCTTAAAACTAAGATCTTGATAGTAACGCATCTCCAACACCTCACGCTGGTTATCCGGCAAATGCTTTACCAATTTCTTCACGTCAGACAATACTTGATGGCGCACGATATTATCCTCTATCGTACCATCGCAAAGCTTGATGTTATTAAATAAGTCGATTTCTACCTCATCATTCGAGATCGTGTTCTCGCTACGTTCCTGACGGAAATTATCTATAATCAAGTTATGGGCAATACGAGTAATCCATGCCTTAAACTTGCCGTTCTCGGTATAGCGACCTTGTTTTATAGTCATGATAACCTTCACGAAGGTCTCTTGAAAGATATCCTCCGTAAGCTCTTTGTTACGTACTATGAAATAAATATAAGAATGAATGCTACTTTTGTATCGATTTAATAAAATATCGAAAGCGGCATTATTACCTTCTGCATAAAGGACAACCAATTCCTCGTCGGTCATCATTTTTAAAGTCTTCATTACTTTCACATTTTTAGTTTATTCGAGTAATGTTTATGCTATAGGCGATGGGGTTTAACTGTTATACAATGTTATTTATGGAAGCAAAAGAACGAAAAATATTTTAAACCAACAAACATTTTATTTCAAATTATAAAAAGAATGTCCCCTGCCCGCACCTTTAACGTACGAACAGGGGACTTTACTGATCTAAAATATATGTATATTAGAACTTGTATCCCAATGTCAAAGCTACACGAGTCGTGTTTGTTTTCATCGTGGCGGGTTGGGCTTCGAGGAATGGTTTCGGATCATCTCCCGCAAACATATTAGAGAACGCATAAACATCTTCCTTATGCGTACGGAATACACAAGCCAAGTCCGTATAGAAGTTCGGGGTAAAGCGATAACCGATACCTACCGTATAATTCATGACCCCTTTATCGATCGTATAATTAGGAATCGTACCAACCGTAAAGACCTCTTTCTCTCCATTCTTCAGTTTATCCTTGATCGGACTATCGCTGTAGGCGACACCTGCTCTTACGGCAAATTGAGGAGTAACCTTTACCTCCGCACCTACACGGATCGTATTCATTGATTTGAAATCATCCGTTATATCTTGGTTAGTATACACGTTACTGCTACCATCCGTTTGATACATACGCATATTCTTATAATTCATCAACTCGTAATCAACGCTTATCAAAGCGGTCGTACCCAAGATTGCGGCGGCACTAAAGATCCATTTATCCGGAGAACGGAATTCATAGTCATAATAAGCATTATTAGGAGTAGCCGCATCCAGTTTACGCTCCTTCATCTCCCCTTTATCCATAAAGGTCAGATAAGAACCGGCCTCACCATAATAACGATCTGTCATCTTATACCACGTAGGTGAATTATAAGCTACACCCAAACGAAGAAAATCAGTAGGACGAACGATAGCACCCACATTAAATGAATACCCGGTACCATCCGTATCCAAGTAATTATCTAAGTATAAATTATTGCCGTTCGTAAATTCCTCATCATACGATGACTGATATCGATAGTTCAGATCCGTAATCGCAACCGTAGCGCCAAGCATCACAAGTTCCGATATATTTATACCGAAAGCCAAGTCATATTGATCTACGGAACCTCGCTCTGAAACTTTTAATTGACCTCCTTGCAATAAATATGGACTCCATTGCCCATCCGCATCTTTATCTCCGAACGCACTATAATACTCTTTATCATTATCGTTATATGAATCCATATAACCGGCATTGTATCCTAGAATAGATAGCCAATCACCTAAGTCTTGGTTATTATAAGGGTTATAGTCTTTACCCTCCCCTAACAGTCCGCTAGGCATTCCTGCCGCACGCATGGCCACATAATCAGAAAGAGAAGTATTCAAATCACCTCCTGTAGCCATCGTATAGTTCCGGTTATAATTCTTCAAGCGATTATAAGAGAAACCAACGTTCCAGCTCACGATACCCTCATCATTCGCTGTCGGGAAATATCCTACGTAAGCGATATTATCGAAACTCACCTTCGTACGGCTGTTGTCCACCTTCGAACCAAGCCAATCGGTCTTCGCAGAGGCCGAAGACAAACTCAATGTCGTAACTACCTCCGAGCTTTTATAAATCGCCAAGCCTGCCGGGTTCGTATTCATAGCGGAAATATCACCACCTAACGCACCAAAAGCACCACCCATTCCTAAATAACGAGCCGTACCATTCAACTCCGTCTGGGAATACTTAAAGGCATCCAACTGTGACTGCGAAAAAGCGGTGCCGCCACACAGGGCAAGCACCGACATTATAATTCCTATCCTTTTCATCGTATCTCTAATTTTATCAACCTAACACTTTTACCTGCGACCACCACCGGCACGGCCACCTCCGCCACCAACAGAGCCTCCACTAGAACGACCTCCACCGAAGCTACCGGAAGAAGAACCTACCGAACTACTACGAGAAGGAGAGGAACTTCTAAATTGACTGGAAGAAGAGCGACTATTTGAGAAATCGCTACTGCTTCTGGAAGAAGAACGTGTTACCGGAGCTGAATATTGACGTCCGGAAGAAGATGCGGCTCCAGAACTACTTCTGGAAATCCTTGTTCTCGCCGAGCTATTACTTATGCCCGAGCTACTTCTTGTCGTTGCCGAATTTCTAACAGAAGAAGAGGAACGACGCCCCGCACCAGAGGAAATAGCAGATTCCCTACGGGTAGATCCCGCACGTCCATTGCTCAAGGAACTTGAAGACGAAGGTCTTGTAGTCGATCCGGAATTTCTCAAGGAAGAAGAGCCACTGCTCCGCCCACCTGTATAACCGGAACCTCTGCCACTCGCATAAGAGCGATTATCTCGATAAGAGGAACGTCCGTTTGAATAATGTCTACTTGGAGTCGAGTAGTAACCGGGATAGTAATGATGGTGATGTCCCCAATGGCCACCCCAATAGCCTCCACCCCAGCCCCAAGACGGGCCATACCATGGATCGTACCACGGACTATAATAGCCGGCATAAAAGCCTCCCCAGCCCCAACCGAATCCCCAAGACGGGCCGTAGAAGCGAGATGAATAAGTCCACCAAGGGCTATAACTATAGAACCAAGGATCGTACCAACCGGTATACCAAGGCGACCCCCAACCGTTGCCGACATTGATATTAAAATTCACGTTCGCACTACCGTTCGAATAATCCGTATCATAGCCGTAACCATAATATCCGTCACTCAGATACAAATCGACTTGATCCGCTCCGGCGATCGTAATCTTACTCGGCGAATGATAACGAATGATACGTTCCGTATATTCAGTATCCGAACGACGCTCGGAAGAAGACTCATTCTCATCGCTATCCTCATAGATAACGGAATCATCCTCACGATAAGGCTCCTCCACCTCGACTGATGTATAACGACGGTTATATTCATCTACATCCCGGCTGTCTGAAGAAGCTTGGCTCTTGGCTGTAGCGACAAGGGCCCTAGACTCCTGTTTCGGCTGAACAACCTTTTTCTCTTCAACCTGTTCTTTCTTTTTCTTGTTTTTGGAAGAGAAATACACATCATCAAAGAACTCCTCCTGAGCCGCGGCACTAAACGCGATCAGAAGCATCATCACTAAAGATGTTAATTTCATGGGTTTCATATTTGTTTCTCCTCTACATTAAATAAATATTTTTCTCTTTTCATGTTTGACACCCTTTTATGCAAAGGGTTTAAACGCTTTTTAGTTTTATAACAATAAACTCAATGCAATGTATGTACAAATATAATCGGTTCACGCTAATGTCCCAAGATTTACATATACTTTAACTTATAAAACTCACACATTTATTGTTATCTATAAAAGAAGATGCAAAGTTGGCGTAAACGCTGCAATCTCCGCAAATTCTTATTATTTTTGTTTCAAATTATAACGAAAAAATTACGCATATGGTATTAGCCTCGACAATAGATTTCACATTGCCCTTAGCGGACCCGGTATTAAAATTTCTCTTGATTCTTTTAATTATCCTGGCCGCTCCCCTTTTATTAAACAAGCTGAGAATCCCTCACCTGCTTGGACTGATCATTGCCGGCGCAATTATCGGACCGCATGGCTTTAATCTCGTATTACGGGATAGCAGCATTATCTTGTCCGGGACGGCGGGATTGCTTTATATCATGTTTCTCGCCGGATTGGAAATCGATATGGCGGATTTTAAGAGAAATAGTACGAAAAGCCTAGCTTTCGGCATGTACACATTCCTCATTCCGATGATCCTAGGAACGGTTGTCGGGATATGGGTCCTGCGATTCAACGTATTGACCTCCGTTTTACTCGCCAGTATGTTCGCCTCCCATACATTGATCGCCTATCCGATTATCAGTAAACTGGGTATCAGCAAAAACAAAGCTGTCAGTATCACCGTAGGAGGAACGATGATCACTGATACCTTGGCATTGCTCGTCCTAACGATCATTGTCGGCATGGCCACCGGACAGGTCAACGATATGTTTTGGATTCGTCTGGGGGTTTCCATCTTGATATTCGCGTTAATCGTATTATTCGGTTTCCCTTTCATTGGGCGTTGGTTCTTTAAGCATGTACACGATAATATATCACAGTATATATTCGTGCTGGTGATGGTATTTCTGGGATCTTTCCTAGCTCAGGTAGCGGGTATGGAGGCGATCATCGGGGCGTTCTTATCCGGACTAGCCCTAAATCGCCTTATCCCGCAAAGCTCACCCTTGATGAATCGTGTAGAGTTCGTAGGAAATGCCATATTCATCCCATTCTTCTTGTTGGGCGTAGGTATGTTAATAGATTATCGTACGTTCTTTACCAGTTTCGAGACTATTAAAGTAGGGCTTATCATGATTATCGTAGCTACGGCCGCCAAATACATAGCCGCTTGGATGACCCAAAAGACTTTCCATCTGTCCACGGATCAGCGAAGCGTTATTTTCGGCCTAAGTAACGCACAAGCCGCCGCTACATTGGCCGCCGTGATGGTCGGATATAACGTAATCACCGGAACAGACGCTAATGGGGAACCAATCCGGTTATTAAATGAGAGCGTGTTGAACGGTACGATCCTGATGATACTTGTCACTTGCACCATCGCCTCTTTCGCCGCCCAAAAAGGCGCTCATAACATAGCGGCCCAAGATATATCCGATAAGGAGGAAAACAAAAAAGAATCAGAGCATATCTTGATACCGGTCAGCAATGAAGAGACCGTGGAAGAGCTGGTCAACCTCAGCTTGGCGATCAAATCTCCCCAAAACAAGAACGGCTTGTTTGCCCTAAAAGTGATAGATAACCATCATTCAGACGAGAAAGCGTTGAAACAATCCCGCAGGGTTCTACAGACCGCAGTCAATACGGCTGCCGCCACGGATACCCGGATGAAGGATTTATTAAGATATGACTTAAGCGTATCGAATGCTATCGCCAGCGTGGTAAAAGAGCGGGAGATCACAGATCTGGTAGTGGGATTGCACAAGGAAAAAGATATACCGGCGGCCTTCCTAGGCCATATCGTGGAAAGTGTATTGGCGGAAAGTAGTGTAAGCACATTCATATACAAGCCCGCACAACCCATCTCTACTGTTAGACGGCATCTGATCATCATCCCGGAATTGGCCGAAAAAGAAATCGGTTTCAACCAAATCATCTTTCGGCTACGAAACGTGACCCAGAACACAGGTGCAGCGACAGTCTTTTACGGTTCGGAAGCGACCTTGAATGCCTTAAAGAAATTATTAGCCAAGAAAAGCGGAGAAGCCAGTTATATCGAATTCAACGACTGGGATGACTTCCTGATCGTTTTCCGGGATATAAAACCGGACGACACGATGTGGATTATCCTTAGCCGCAAGGAAGGACTTTCCTACGCTCCCGCCATGGCCCGTATCCCCAAGTACCTCAACAAATACTTTCAGGCAAACAGTTTCGTATTGGCATATCCTGTGCAGGCTGGCATGAACGAGGGCACTCGCTATCTGACTTAACCATTACGGAACCAGCCTCTCACGCCAAGACTTTCGAGGTGAGTACGGCATTTTCCGCTTGGCGTATCCCAGACGGAGGATCAAGGCAGGAATCTCGTTGGTGAAAGACAAGTCTTTCGCCAGCAAACCGGAAAGATCACGCACCTCACAAGGCTGGTTCAAAAAGGCGAAAGCGATATTCTTTTCCGTAGCTCTCAAAAGAAAACGTTGCAAACTCCGGCCTAGCGCAAACCATTCCGGTAGCGTATTTGTCCGTAAGGCAAACAAGGCTAAATGAGAAGAAGAGTCCAGCTTCTTCTTGTCTCCCCTATTTTGTATGCCGGCTTTCAAGACACTTCCCATGATTGTCTCTGAGATAAGACGGGGAAGATTCGGCGCCCCGAACACCGCATAACTCAGGCCGTCCGATGTAGCTCGTACATGATTCTTATTAAAACGCATCCATGATTTCAGCTCTCGTTTAAACAGATGATCGTTCATTTGCCGGTTATTCCCCGCAAATATATAAGAAGAAAGCGTATCGAACTCCCACTCTCCTTTCGACCACAAATGCAGACTGATATTTTCCTCCAAAGGCGTATTCCTCAAATAGCTCAATTGATCCGATGGAATCATTTCCCCGGAATATATGCCTCGATTCGTCTGTCTGACCGAAATTTCCTCGATAAGCCCACTCGTCTCCTTAATCATCGATGCCTCCGACAAGAGTACGGTGATCTCCCCCGATCCTGAAAAAACTGGTAGCGGAGCATATCCTTTTGCCTCAGCCGCAATGCAAAGATTCTCGGTGGCACATCCTAAGCTAATAAATAACTCACGGTTATCCGGATCTACGGCCGGAAGGGACTTACTCATATCCGGAAGAATCTGTATCCTATCCTTTTGCACACGAAACAACCAAGGTTGGGTATTATGTCCCGATGGGGCTTTCACGGCTTGTTCCATCATATAGATAAAATCCGGCCGTATATCACTTATCCGCAATGATCCTGTTTCCATATTATTATACACTTTCTCATTCTAGCGATGCCCGCTACCTCTTTCCGTTCGTGCCCGGACAAACGCCTCAAAAACAAAAAATCCCGTAAAGCTTTCGCCTTACAGGACTCTCTGCGGAAAGACAGGGATTCGAACCCCGGGAACCTCTCAGTTCAACGGTTTTCAAGACCGCCGCAATCGACCACTCTGCCATCTTTCCAATAAGTAAATCGTGTGACCTGGGAGGGGCTCGAACCCTCGACCCAATGATTAAGAGTCATTTGCTCTACCAACTGAGCTACCAAGTCAACATGTTATTTGTTTGAGTGACCTGGGAGGGGCTCGAACCCTCGACCCAATGATTAAGAGTCATTTGCTCTACCAACTGAGCTACCAAGTCATTCTGTTTTGCTATCGTTACTTTTTCAAACCACCGTTTGTTTCTCGATTGCGGGTGCAAAGATAGAGGTTTTATTTTTCCCCGCAAACTTTTCGACTACTTTTTTTCATAAAATTTTAATCAAACTCGTAAATATCCGAGGGTGTAGTCCGCTTCAACGCTACCAATGAGACATCTTTCCCTACCCTTATGCCCTCTTGGAAAAGACGTATATCCACTGTCTTATAGGCCAGTTCGGGATGGTTATTGTCCCGGCTGAGATGGCAAAGCCAGATATTCTTCAAACCGGTATTATAATGGGTCGCCAAGAACTCTGCGGCCTCCCTGTTACTCAAATGCCCGGTGGGGCTCGCCACCCGCTCTTTCAAGAAAGCGGGATATGTACCGAAACGAAGCATCTCCTCGTCATAGTTCGCTTCCAATATTAAATGGTTCGCCATGCAGATATATTTCCCCACCGTGTCCGTGATATGGCCTACGTCGGTAGCGAAAGTGAATTTATGATTACCATACTCGATATGGTACCCCACATTATCAGTACTATCGTGAGGCACCTCGAAAGCCGTGATACGGAAATCACGGATAAGGAATGGAACTTCTTTTTCTATAACCTTGCGGGAGACACATAAGGTCTCCTCCACATACCGGCTCTTATCAATCCCCCGGTGCACGTCGGCTGTCGCATAGACAGGAATGCAAAGCTTCTCGCCCAAATACCCGACCGTCTTGATATGATCCGCATGATCGTGGGTAATCAACACGGCCACGATCTTGGTAAAATCGATCGACCGGTCCTTCAATACTTTCTTTATGGTCCGGATTCCGATACCTGCGTCAATCAGCATACCGAATTCCGAAGTCCCCAAATAATAGCAGTTCCCACTGCTCCCACTCGCTAAACTCAGAAATGATAGTTTCATACTCTCCTATTCCGCAACACTGCTTTTTTTCTGTTTTACATAGTATACACTAGGGGCGGAACGTCTCAGGGATCGATACCTCCCCGATCAACGAGCAGTTCATATGCTCCTTCACCTCGTCGGGTGTCAGCCCATGGCCGAAGAGGAACATTAGCTTCGTCACGGCGCTCTCCGTCGTACTATCGAAGCCGCTCGTCACGCCTGCCTCCAACAATTTGTGCCCCGTCTCATAACGGTGCATCTCCACACTTCCGGCCCTACACTGAGTAACATTCACGATGACGATACCACGGTCTACAGCCTCCTTCAACATATTCAAGAACCATTCCTCGCACGGAGCGTTTCCGCTTCCGAATGTTTCCATCACCACGCCTTTCAGACCCGGGATATTCAGGATACTTTCCACTACTTGCGGAGAAATTCCGGGGAATAGTTTTAGTATAGCGATATTTCGGTCCAACAAATAATGCGGCTTCAGCGGCTTACGCGATACCGGATGATATACCTGCGGCAGATCATACTTAATATAGATACCCGCATGAGCCAAAGCCGGGTAATTGTACGAACGGAACGCGTTAAAATTATCTGCGTTTATCTTACTCGTACGATTCCCCCTCAATAAATCATTCTCAAAAAAGATACAGACCTCCGGGACCAACGGTAAGCCGTTCTCCTTGGCGGCCGCTATCTCGATCGCCGTAATCAAGTTCTCCTTCCCATCGGTACGCAACATCCCGATCGGTAATTGCGATCCCGTAAGGATCACCGGCTTACTCAGGTTCTCGAGCATAAAACTCAATGCCGATGCCGTATACGACATTGTATCCGTGCCATGCAGTACCACAAAGCCGTCGTATTTCTGATAATTATCGGCGATGATTTTCACGATCTTCATCCACGAGTCCGGCCCCATCTCCGAGGAGTCCATCGGAGGATCGAACTGTATCGTGGCCACCGAATACCCCAGTTTCTTCAACTCCGGCATATTGTCCTTCAAATGCTGGAAATTAAACGACTCTAACACTCCAGTCTCCGGATTCTCGATCATACCTATCGTCCCACCCGTATATATCAACAGGATGGAAGCCTTTTCTTGTTGAGTATGCATGTCCATATAATTATGCAAAGTTAATAAATTATTCTTCTCCTTTCAACACCGGAACACTTATATGATATTTTACGGCGATTATACGTGCGAGGAACACGCTCAACGCCGATACGAACTGTATCATCGCCGCCGACATAGAAGTTTGCATACATATATAATATATCAAACCGCCAAAGACACAAGCCAACGCATAAATATCTTTCCGGAATATCAAAGGCTCCTCATTAATCAATATATCCCTCATCATACCGCCAAACGAGCCGGTTATAGTTCCCATCACGATCGCCACCCACATGGGAAACCCGAAATCCAAGGTCTTGGCGATACCTACCACCACAAACAACCCCAATCCGATAGCATCGAATATAAAAAATGTATTGTTCAAACGGATCACGTATTTTCGGAAAGCGATAACGAACAACAAAGCCAAGGCCGAGACAATCAAATAAGAGGCTTGTTCCATCCAAAAAGGCACCGCATTCAATAAAATATCACGAATCGTACCTCCTCCTACAGCGGTCACGACACCCACCACATAGGCGCCAAACCAATCAAATTGTTTTGCAGAAGCCAATCTTATGCCACTTATGGCAAACGCAAAGGTCCCTGTATAGTCACAAAAGGTGATAAAATCTATCATTTTGTTTTTTTCGCAAAAATACGGAATAGTTCGCAAATAACAGCATTTATAGAAAGAATACCTAACAATAATTTAAACCAAACGAATCCCTTAATGTTTATTATATATAAGTTTGCGGAGTGGTTATAACCGTAACCTATTGATTTTTATTTACAAAAGAGAATTGAGTTAGATGAGGATGAAAAAATGCATGTTGATCGGGTTGATCTGTCTGCTATCCAGCCAATGGATGTGGGGGCAACACTTCCCTCAGATGGATGCCCGCAATTACGTGAGCGACACGGCCCTTTTCATTCCACGCCGCCCTTGGTTGGCAGCAAGCGAGGTATTCGGAATGAACATGGCCGTCTGGACTTTCGACCGTTTCTTAATGAACGAGGATTTCGCGAAGATAAACGGACATACGATTAAGCAAAACTTCAAGACGGGGCCTGTTTGGGACACGGATAAGTTCTCTACCAATCTGGTGGCCCATCCCTATCACGGATCGTTATATTTCAACGCGGCCCGTAGCAACGGACTGAATTTCTGGCAATCCATTCCATTCGCGGCGGGAGGCAGCCTAATGTGGGAATTCTTTATGGAAACGGAACCGCCCTCCATCAATGACATGCTTGCCACCTCTTTCGGCGGTATAGAATTAGGTGAGATTACCTACCGGCTCTCCGACTTATTCATCGACAACCGCTCCCACGGGGCGGAACGTGTGGGACGGGAGATCTTATCCGGTTTGATATCTCCGATGCGGGCGATCAATCGTATCATCACGGGAGAAGCTTGGAGACACAGCAGCTCCAAGGGGCGTGTCTACACCTCGGTTCCCGTAAACTTCATCGTGGGTGTCGGCCCTCGCTTCCTTGCCGAGCAGGAAGGCTCCAAGCATGGCACTACGAGCATGCACGTATCCTTCAGGTTGGATTATGGAGATCCTTTCAATGATGATTTCTATTCGCCCTATGAATGGTTTCAGTTGAAGGCCGGGTTCGATTTCTTTTCGAGCCAGCCGCTCATCAGCCAAGTCAATGCCGTTGGGGCTATCTGGGGGAAACAGGTCTGGAGTAAAGGCCCTCGTAGTCTGGCCGCTGGAATCTTTCAGCATTTCGACTACTATGATTCCGAGTTAAAATCCAATAGTTCCCAAACGGTAGCTCCCTACCGCATATCGGAAGCGGCGGCGGTCGGTGGTGGATTGATCTATTACAAAAGAGGCACGCCGGACAATAAGGTAGATGTTTACGCCGAATTATACGGAACAGGAGTCGCCTTGGGCGCAAGCATCTCCGATTACCTCCGGCTGGAAGAGAGAGATTATAATCTGGGAAGCGGTTATAGCGTGAAAGCGTTTACCGGATTGGCCTACGATAAACGCTGGGCGTTCTTGATCGATTTGGAGAACTACCATATCTTCACATGGAAAGGATACGAGCCGGATATAGACTGGAATGCGGTGGACCCTACAAAGTTAAACGTACAAGGCGATGCCGGCAACGCACGTTTAACGGTATTTTCCACCACCTTAGCCTATATGTCCAAGCATAAATGGAATATTGCGTTGCGAAATCGTTATTTCTCCCGCCGTACCCATTATAAGTATCATAAAGATATAGATAGCTCCACGTATGATATTATGCTGACGCTTGGGTGGAGGATTTAATTCTTCCGCTCAAGCTCACGCAGATTCTCCATCTTCTTGCGCTGCATAAACTCATAGATGCCTTCCAAATGCTCCGTCACTTTTTGGTTTCCGAACTCATAGACTTTAGAGACCAGCCCATCCAAGAAATCACGGTCGTGGGATACGACGATCAACGTCCCGTCAAAGTCAAGCAACGCCTGCTTCAAGATATCCTTCGTCTTCATATCCAGATGGTTTGTCGGCTCATCCAGAATCAGCAAGTTCACAGGCTCCAACAATAGCTTAATCATGGCCAGACGTGTGCGCTCGCCACCGGAAAGCACCTTCACCTTCTTCGCCGAGTTCTCGCCGCCAAACATGAACGCACCCAGCAGATCCTTGATCTTATTACGGATATCGCCTTGCGCCACATCGTCTATCGTCTGGAAAACCGTAAGGTTCTCATCCAGCAGGGAGGCTTGGTTCTGGGCGAAATAACCGATCATCACGTTATGCCCCAGCGTCAACGTCCCCTCATGCTCGATCTCTTTCATGATACACTTCACCAAGGTAGACTTACCCTCGCCATTCTTCCCGACGAAAGCGATCTTATCCCCTCGCTCGATCATCAGATTAGCGTTTCGGAAAACCGTATGATCGCCATACGCTTTCGAGACATTCTCGATCGTCACCGGATAAGAGCCCGAACGGGGCGAAGGTGGAAACTTCAAGCGCAAAGCCGAGGTATCTTCCTCATCCACCTCCAAGATCTCCAGTTTCTCCAGCATCTTCACACGGCTCTGCACCTGCAAGGTCTTGGAGTACGTGCCCTTGAAACGCTCGATGAACTCTCTCGTCTCGGCGATCATCTTCTGTTGCTCGTCATAAGCCTTCTGTTGTTGCTCACGACGTTCCTTCCGTAATTGCAAGTATTGGCTATAGTTTACCTTATAATCATAAATCCGGCCCATCGTCACCTCGATCGTACGAGTCGTGATATGATCCACGAACGCACGGTCATGGCTGATCACCACTACGGCCTGACCGTTATCGATCAAGAAATCCTCCAACCACTGGATAGACTCGATATCCAAGTGATTCGTCGGCTCGTCCAGCAAAAGGACATCCGGTTTCTTCAACAGTAGTTTCGCCAGCTCGATACGCATACGCCAGCCACCGCTGAATTCACTGGTTTGCCGGTCGAAATCCTCCCGTTTGAAACCCAGTCCCAACAAGGTTTTCTCTATATCGGCGTCGTAATTGATCTCCTCTATGGAATAGAATTTCTCGCTCAAGGTAGAGACCCGCTCGATCAGCTCCATATAACCATCCGACTCATAGTCCGTACGAGTCTCCAGTTGCTTATTCAATTCAGCGATCTCCGCCTCCATCTCGTGCAGATGGGCGAAAGCCTGCGCCGTCTCCTCGAAAACGGTACGGCCATCCTCCGTCATCAAATGCTGCGGCAAATAAGCGATCACGGTATCTTTAGGGGCGGACACTTTTCCACGGCTTGGCTCCCGCACGCCGGCCAATATCTTCAACAAGGTAGATTTACCGGCACCGTTCTTACCCATCAAGGCGATACGATCTTTCTCGTTAATCACAAAAGAAACATCCGAGAAAAGGGCGCTTCCACCAAACTCTACTGTTAGTCCGTCAACTGAAATCATATGTTTATTTTAATACATTAATATAATGAAGCCGCGAAGATAAGAAAAATCCCTTTCATTAGGGATGTACAGGAGATTTCATACGATCTTTCCGGGGCAAGACTAGGAAGAAATTGGTTGCCGATGCCGTCGACAATATTTTCGACGCCGTCAGCAATATTTCCGACAGCGTCAGCATTATTGCCGACGGTGTCGGCAACCAATTGCATAAAGGACTAATCCCTTAAACTACCTTAAAAAAAAGCAGAAGCATCCACATATTTTCCAACAAAACGCTTGTTTTATAAACAGAAACTCCTATCTTTGCACCCGCTAATACAAACAGCTTAAATTAATTATTCAAACATGGCAACAAAAATTAGATTGCAAAGACACGGTCGTAAAGGTTACGCCTTCTACCAAATCGTGATCGCAGACAGCAGGGCTCCACGTGATGGAAGATTTATTGAAAGGATAGGTTCTTATAATCCGAACACTAATCCTGCTACAGTAGATTTGAACTTCGAAAGAGCTTTGTATTGGTTACAAGTAGGTGCTCAACCTACAGACACAACTCGTAACATCCTTTCTCGCGAAGGCGTTTGCTTGAAAAAGCATTTATTGGAAGGTGTTAAGAAGGGTGCGTTCGACGAAGCCGCAGCTGAGGAGAAATTCCAAGCTTGGTTGAAGAATAAACAAGCTTCCGTACAAGCTATCAAAGAAAAAGACAGCGAAGCAGCTAGAGCAGAAGCTAAAGCACGTCTTGAGGCTGAGAAGGAAGCTAATAAGGCAAAAGCAGAAATCGTAGCTAAAAAGAAAGCAGAATTGGCAGCAGCTGAAGCTGCTAAGCAAGCTGAGGAAGCAGCCGCAGCGGCTCCCGCTGAAGAAGCTCCGGCAACTGAAAGCGCTGAATAATTCGTGCGATGCCAAAATAAAAAAGAGGACATTTTTCAATGCCCTCTTTTTTTATGCCTTTTCCACCAGCTACCGGATCTTCCTAATGCGTATAATCGATCAGCCGGATGCCATCGCCTAAATCGTTCTGGATAACATCCTTCATCCTTTTGGCGAAAGGACAGGCATAACCTATCGGCGTCCCTTTTTGGATACAGGAAGCAAAAGCGATACTATCCGCCCCTCTATTCACCAACTCCCTCGCCCTTAATACGGCCTTTTTTCCGGGACAACCTCCGCAATTGATAAACCCGATGATCTCAATATCTTCCTCTACACCCTCAAAGGCTCCCTTTTTCTCACGGATCATCCTAAAATCAGTAGTACCGGGGCAAAAATCCTCTGTTTGCATACATCTGATAATTCCTACTTTCATAAAGCATCCCTCCCAATTAAAAAAGCCGTAAAATCTAAAATTCTACGGCTTTCCGATCTATAAATGATGATTAACTAAGTCGTGTTACTTCTTCTTCAACAAGAAAGTATCGATCTGTTTCACAAACTCCTCACGGGGAAGAGCTCCCATCGATATCTGAGGCTGTCCTTCCTTAGGGATAAACAAGAACGTAGGAATACTTTGTATACCGAAAGCGGCAGCCAACTCCTTTTCCTTATCCACATTTACCTTATAAACTACGATATCATTCTTATACAGGATAGCCAAATCCCTTAAAATAGGAGCCACTTGCTTGCAGGGACCACACCAGTCCGCATAAAAATCGATGATACAAGGCTTATCACCTTCATATACCCATTTCGTTGCGTTCTTCTCGTAATTGAATACCTTTTGCAAGAACTCTGCCTTGTTCAAAGTAACGACCTCTCCCTTGGAGGCGGTACCAGCCTCACTTGATTTATCTGATTTAGCGGACATCGAGCAGCTTACTAATAGCAGCACAACCGAAACCAGCCATAAACTTTTCAACTTTCTCATATAGAAACCTTTTACTTGATTGATAAATTATTTGCTACAAAAATAGCAATAAAAAGGGGATTCCCACACATTCTATTCTTAAAAGAAAAGAATAAACAAAAAGAAAAAAAGCGCATAAGACTCTTGTATATTCCAAAAGAATGACTACCTTTGCAAAGCAATTAAACGAAACGTTTGATCGCAAAACATATTGGAAAGATGGCAGAGTGGTCGATTGCGGCGGTCTTGAAAACCGTTGAACCGAGAGGTTCCCGGGGTTCGAATCCCTGTCTCTCCGCAATAAACGCTGAAAATCAGCAAATTGCAAAGCAAACACCCAATTTTACACCCAAGAATGTAAAGTTGGGTGTTTTTGTATTATTTAAGATTTTGTTCTGCTGTTTGTACAGTTACGCATTATAAATCCGCCTAATGGACACATTGCTCCACTTATAAGGATATGTCTCCATTTTGATTAGCCTGAAAGCAATAATTAGTTATCTTCTACCATTTCTTCATAAGCATATATCAAATACACCCCAATCCGATGATGTAGGCTAATAGATAGTTCGTATTATCCATTTTTATCCTGTCCCAAAATTAAAATTCCCAACCAATGGGCAAATATCAGGTTTGTTGCCATAAAGATAACACCGGCAACGCTCCACATAAGCATTTCCGTCAGAGACATGGCAAGGTAAATGCTGTACACCCCATAATATGCATATGGCAGGAGCAAAAAAGATGTGAACAGCCCCGGTACATAACCCCTTACAACAAAGGCTTGGGCTATATGTACAAGCAGATGCAGGGAGAAAGCCATGAACAATGCTGACCAAATCTCCATGGCGTATGCACCCTTCACAAAAGAGTATGCCGTGGAGGCGAGTATTACAGTCAACTCTTCTACGGCGGCAACGATAAAGGCACCAGTATTGATCCTTGATAGATATTTCAATATCGGTCTAAACCACGGCAAAAGCCCTGACAGTTTCTCCTCGTGTGCCAGTATCCATCTGCGTTGCACTATAGCTTCTTCCCCATCATGAAAGACAAAAGCGAAGGGGAAAGACAATACGAGACACAGTATTGATAGTGCACTCATGTATTTACTTGTTATTTGTTATTAGTAGCTTGATTATTCTCTCTATCCTACTTTTTGTCCATTAGAACATTTTTATGCCTATGTCATCCTGCCAAATATCCACTCTGCCGGTTTCTACGAAATAGGGCGAGAATTTCGTTTGGGCAGCAATATCTAATGAGAGCACTACGCATCATAGTTTTTCTAAAACTTCAATATTTCCATTTTGAATATATTGAATTATCGATTGGATTTTTTCTGGTGGCCAGTTCCACCATTGGAGTTTACGCAACCGTGCAATAATATCCGGAGAGAACCGTTTGCGTATCTCTTTTGCCGGAATGCCGCCGACTATTGAATACGGCTCCACATCTTTTACGACCACCGCCCGTGTGCCGATTATTGCACCGTCGCCAATGGTCACTCCCGCCATAATCACTGCATCATATCCAATCCACACATCATTGCCAATTACAATATCGCCTTTGTTGTCCCATGCCGTAGCGACCTCTGATTTCGGCAAATCCCATTCCTCGAAGAATAGCGGAAACATATATGTGGATAGTGATTTCAGCGTATGGTTGGCGCAATTGAAAATAAACTTTGCGCCACAGGCTATCGAGCAGAATTTACCGATAATCAGACGGTCATGGTTTATCGGATAATGATACAGCACGTTATTCTTCTCAAACTCACGAGGGTCATTTACGAAGTCATTGTAAATGGTGAAATCTCCGACCTCGATATTTGGGCGCGTTATGACCGATTTGAGATAGACGGTCTGAGTGTCGCCTGTTCGGGGATATATTTTATTGCTTTCCATTGTAGAACATCAGATATTTTTCAAGATTTTCAGATATGTATTCTAAATTATGATGACCATTTGAAATATGGCATTCCGTTTTTATGCCCCGATTCAGTAATAATCCATTAAGAATTTCTACCGATTTGTCAAAACCTCCTTCATCCTTATCTCCAGCATCAAGATACCATGACTGGGTACTGTGGTGTTCATTGAAGTCATCGAATTCCAAAGGATTATTCTGATGAAATTTCTCCTTGCTCCCGTAATAAGGCAAATCGAAAGGATCAAGGTCAAGTTCCACTGCCGGCATGTGTCCTCCAACTTTTGAAAATAGTTCAGGGTATTTCAGTCCATAATGAATTGCTGCAAATCCTCCGGCGGAAGCACCGCCTACGTATCTTCCGTTTCGAGAGGGGATTGTGTTGAAACTGTCATCGACTAAAGGAACAATCTCTTGGATAAAATAATCCTCATATCTTCCGACATCTATAACATTACCATCTATCTTTTCCTGATGTGCAATCTTGGCAGAATTCAGTCCACGGCTATTATCCATTCGAGGACAAACGATAATCATCGGTTCTATCTTTGATTTGGCAATAAGAGTATCTGCTAATTGTGCCAAACCTAACTGCTCAATAAAGGACTCATCTCCATTTCTCCCATGCAGAAAATATAATACCGGAAATTTACCGCCATATTTATATTCATCAGGAAGATAGACCGCGAATGCCATCTGCTTGTTTAGGTAGGTGCTATTGTATGGAATATGTCGAATTTCACTCATTTTTCCAACGCTTAATCATTAGATAATCATCTTCTCTTTCTTCCAATATCTCAAAACCGGCTTTAAGATACATGCCTACGGCATAATTGGATTTATCGACCGACAATGAGACTTTTCCATATCCTATTTTATGAATAGCATCCAATAAGGAAGAAAGAAGCCTTGTGCCGATGCCTTTGCCTCGGTATTCGGGATAAACGGAGATTGCCAATTCAGGCGTTGAGTCATCAACCTTGCCGTATGAACAGCCGAGCCTCGACCATGTCGCCCCGACAATCAGACCGTCAACAACAGCCACCAGACATATATCATCCGGCAATTTGCCGAAATCTTTTACATACGCCCATATCATGGGTTGTTGCAATACAGTGCGAGGCACTTTCTGAGTTCCTTCCGGCTGATATATGGCTTCATAAAGGAATTCGGTCAAGAGCATTGCTTCGTCGGATTTAATTATGCGTATTGTAATATTATTCTGGTATTCCATTTCAATACAATTCCATGTTTCACCAAGACATCTGTAACTCTCAGTTTCTTGCCTGCCAACACGATGGAATCCAACCGATTCATAACAACGTATTGCAGCCGGATTGTTTTCAAACACGCCCAATGACACTTTTGTGGCTTCGAGTTTGCAGAATGCATAATCAACCGCCATGCTGACAAGAGTTTTTCCCAATCCTTTGCCACGCTTTGAGTCATCAACAATAACAAAACCAAGACGTTGTTCGGATAAATCATCTGCCGGAGTGCGTAGAGTAATATACCCGACAATCTCTTCACCGTCAACCATAGTCAGAGCAATAGAGTTATGTCCGTCAATGTATTGCTGATGATATGAGTTCATATTTTCCGGCGTGACAGGAAACCTCTCATATCGGTCAGCGCACCATTGGCGCATAAGATATTCGCTTTTAAGCCAAGTGGCGATTACGTTGGCATCCGTGGGCTGATATGGTCTGAGGATAAGGCTCATGGCTTGTGGTTGCGTTTGATTTCATCTATTGACTTGCCGCCTATACCAAAGTTCTCATCCGGCAATTCCTTGATTGTGACCGTGAAGAACTGTGCCGGAATATTGGTTATCTCGGAGGCAGTCGCTGTCAATCGCTCGATAAGTTCTTTCTTTTGTTCGGAGGTTAATGCTCCGCTTTCAACTGATATGTAGGGCATAATTCCAATTTATAAAGTACATGAGGCTTCAATTTATGACCTTCAGGCAATGAGGGATGAGTGAAAAAGCACACTCGACTCATTCCGATTTTCTGCATCACTCGTTCCGAGCGATGGTTGCCTACCGTCGTGAATGAATAAATTTCATTGAACAAATGATTTATCCGCGCATAATCAAGACAGGCTTTTGCGGCTTCGGTAGCGTAACCTTGATTCCAATATTCTTTAGCAAGTCTCCAACCAATCTCAACCCCGGGAGAAAACCCCGCATCAAAATCAAAATGATGGAATCCGACATAACCGATAAAGAGGCCATCGCTTTTTGTTTCCACCGCATAAAGTCCGTAGCCAAACCTATCATGCTCGGCAACTATACGATTATAAAACTGCACCGTTTCTTCCAAAGAAAGACATTTGGGCAGATATTCCATAACCTCCTCGTCACTGTTGATTGCAGAAAATGGAAGTATATCATCCTTCAGCCAAGGGCGCAGAATAAGTCGCTCAGTTTCAATCATAGTAACATCGACTTTAACTCCTCCGTTATAAACATCGTCGGAGTAAACTCCACAATCTGATAATCGGCAATGCCGTTTATGTGAAACGGATCTTCGGCGATGATAGCATCGACCGCTTCACGGCTTTCTGCTTTCATCATTATCACGCCACCGACACGCGGATTCTGCGGGCCTGATGCGATGAAATCTCCGTCGGCATAGTGGTTGGCGAGATATTTACGATGAGCGGCAAGGAATCGGTCAACTTCGCTCAACGGCTTTTTGTATGTGAGTATTGCGATAAACATAGTAACTCAGTTTTTCCAGCGTTTGAGGTGTGGGAAAAACCGGCGCATCATCTCCTTTGCCTGTTCCGGGGTCAAGTTCTGCCCAGATTGCTTGTTGATTTCGTCGGTGAACTGAGCACAGTGGTCAATCATCTGCTCCATTGTCATATTCTGCGTAAACTTGCCATCCTTGTAGCAGTAGATGCAGTAATCCTCGTTCTGTGTGCCATCGGCATTCGTGCCTTTGTTGTCGTCAGTCAGCGGCATTCCACAGCTCTGACAAAATTTCATTTCCATTGTCATTTTCTTTTTTGCTCCACAGTCCGATGGAGCGTTTTATAAATGCAGAAGCGCGGACTACTATGTCAATCTAACTTGACGGCCCTGAGAAAGCCTATGATGCAGATACAACGATAGCAGCCCACGCTATATGCGTGAGAACCACTATGCTATCTCTTGCATCAAATTTGAAAGGCTCTCAGGTTTTCAAGTTACAAGATGAGCATAACGCTTCTTTTTCTTATGTCTTGGAAAGAGTTGCCCCTATCCGAATGCAAAATTAGTTATTTTATTGATGTTTTGCATTATATATAACGGAATTATAGCTTGAATCCTCTACTTTTTCTTGGTTCTTCCGCTGATTGTCGTAAACCTTGCCGAAGTTTCTCCCATTGCTCTTTGAACCATTCGCCTATCGGTTGCCTGTTTATTGTAAGCACCAGTTTATTATTATCAACCGAACTTTTCTCAATCTTGAAAATATCATTCTTGATTTCAAATCTTCGCCTATGCTCTTCGGAATAGATTTTCCCATTGCATCTGATTGCTTCCTTTTTTGTCAAAAGACTGTTTACCATATCTTTGGTAAATCCGATGGCATAGCAGAGTTTTTCCATTCTCAACATCTCTTTGAGTAAAGGGAACCAGTTGAATGCCTTTTCAAGAATGGTGTTCAATCGGGATATTTCCTTGTCCTTGATTTCAAGCTCTTGATTATGTATTCCTTGAAGATTACGAATCTGTTTGCCATGCTGTTCCTGCATATGTTGCATCTGAGCTTTTAAATCATCAAAGCTTTTATCCCGTTTGACAATCTCCAGTTGCAGTTCCGCATTGTTATGTTCCAGCTCTTTCAGTTTGCCGCTACCGAAAAGAGAACCCACTCCGCTTGCTATGGCTGTGGCAGCATCGGTGGCTACACTTTTGAGTTTGTCAGTGCGTATCTCCGATTTTACTTGTTTGAGTTCCTGTTCGGCAAGTTCCACCTGTTGTTCTTTATGCCGCTTTGCAGCATCTATGCGTTGTAGTTCGGCTTTCTGCTTCTCAATTATAAAATCGTTTCGTTCCAAATGCTCCTTACCAGTAACATTTTTTGATTGACCACGTTCCATCATTAGAATGTCTGATGCCAAAGTCTGCATTGCTGCCATATCCTCGTCATTGAGTTTACGGCTCTTTCCGGTTTCGTGATTCATCCAGTCGAATACGATATGTGCATGATAATTCGGCTTGAACCATTTTTCACCCACTTGAAAACTCTCCTTGTCTTCTGCGTCAGGTTTTCCACCCAGCCAATGCCCCTCATCCTTATGCAGGAATATTTGGAGTGGCGTGATGCCCCAGCGTCTTTGGCACTCTTCGCCAAATTCACGCACATCTGCCAGTGTGTTTTCCGGTCTGATGAGCAGTACACCCTCACGAATGGGGGAGCATCCTGCCACCTTGATTATTTTACCATTCTTTCCTTTGCGTTCCCGTTCTTTTTCCTGCATGGCACGTCCGGTCTTTTCTTTGACCATCCGTTTGATATTGTCATAGTGCGTTTGCAGTTCGGGAGTGCCGAAGTTCGGGTTTATCCATTGTTCGTTGTCGGCAGAAAGTTCGGACACAACATAGATTTTGGACACCCCGATGTTTCGTATATACTCGGCAGTCCTTCGGTTGTGTGCCTCGCTCGATGCGATGTTGCAAGGCTTGATATGTATGCTTGATTTTGTTGCCATAGCTTCTTTTCTTTGTTTGCAATTGATTATTTTGCTCGCTTTCGCAGAGGGGTTCTTAGGGGTAACCCATAAGCGGAGATTGCAAAGAGAGGGTCACTCTTTGCTCGGGGTTCTCAGGGGTGAAACGCCCTGAGTGGGTTATTAGGGCAAAGCCCTAATCCCCTCGGGAGAGCCCACAACTACGAAAGCGGAGCGTGTAGTTATAGTGGGCTATAACCGAAAGCCGTTCTTCTTTTTCGGTGGCTGGGTGTGCGTCTCTTTTACGGATTGGACTTGCCTGTTTCTTTCAGCCTGTTCCTGTAAGTATTCGTTCAAGTCCTTGCATCCGCTGTAGGTTTGCGAAGCGTCACGGATGTATAAATCCCTGCCGTATTCCATACGGATTTGCCGGAGTGCTTCCATCCCTGCACGGTCATTGTCAAAGAAACAATGGATGCGCTCGTAGCTACCCAAAGGATAGAGAGCCTTGCTCACATTCGATACAGAGTTCAATACCATATAATCTTGTCTGTCCAGTTCGGGAAATTTCGGGCAATTTTCCAATCTCAAAGTAAGAAATGAAAGATAGTCCATAAATCCCTCGAACACATAACACGTTTCCCTCGCTGTTCCCGGCTGTCTGATGTGGGAAATATCTTTTGGTGCGATACAACCTTTGAAATATCGGTTGCGGATTTCATGCCCACCCGACACGTTGGGAAAGGCGATAGCGAAATACCGTTTGCCGTTGTTGGTGAAATGAGCTTCGCGGCATTCTCTTTTCGCCAGTTCCGTGTTTATTCCCCTTTCCTGCAAATAGGAGAGCAGGGCATGAGAAGAGAGCGGTACAATCTCCAGTTGCTGGAAACTTGGCTCGGAAAATGATTGCTTGCCAAAAGAGAAAGACACTGGGCGGATGTGTGGTGTCTGTTCCTCAATTTTCTGTAAGATGTAGGAAATGCAGGTGGAACAATAAAGCTCCTGTGCCAGTTCGATGATGCCGCCGCCTTTGCCGAGTGCAAAATCATACCATTGGTTACGCTCGGTATTTACCTTGAACGAAGCTTCGGTTTCTTCCCTTAACGGTGATTTATACCATAGGTTGATACCCTGTTGTTTGACGGGAGAATATCCCAAACTGTGCAGATAATCCGCTATCCTGATTTGCTTGGCAGTCTGTATATCCATAAGATAATTGTTTGAGTAGTTGGTGAATTGATTTATTTTTCTTTTCGCCCGTACCATTTTAAGAAGTACGGTCTCGGTCTGTATATAACCACTTCACTAAATTGTCGTATATATAGAGTACGGCAATAAAGTGAAGCGGTTTATCCATTCCTTGCATCACTTCGCTTTATCCTTAATATATAGACCCACAGAATAAAGTGAAGCGATTACAAGCAACAGGCTAATAGTGGAAGTCGGGCATGAATGTGTATTTTCTGCCGTTCTCCTGCACTATCATCCGCTTGTTGCGAAGCATGGTGATAAGCGGTACCGCCTTTTGATGGTTCAGCTTTACACCTATTGACGTATAGCTTTTGATTAAAGCATCTTCCAGTTCCTTGTAACCGTATTCCTCTTTCAGCCCGAAAACGGCTTCCAATGCGATACGGTGCTGCTGTTCGGTGATATGCCTGTAAGGGTCGAACTTTTCTTCCTCGGGTCTTCCCGGTTTCCTGCTTTCTGTTTTGTAGCCCTCTATGAGTTCTGGGAGGGCACTATCGTTGATGCGAAAGGCAAAAGGCTCGAAATCCATTGCCCGGATGTGCATGGCGGAAACACTGCTTATATCCCCGTTGCTCTTGTCCTTTTCCACCAGCAATACGGTTTCCGCCTTATTGTTCAACTCCGTGCCGATATGCCCTCTCGCATTCTCATCCCCTTTGTTCTGGTGCAGTATCGTATGGATATGTATCTGCCTGTCGTCCGTCCACTGCATCAGTTTGGATATGATGCGTGTGGATTCGCCGGGACTGTTGATATCATATACCATGTCACGGATACCATCTATGATTACAAGCCCAATGTCGGGCGTATTATAGATAGCCTGTTCGACAATCTTTATACGCTGCTCAGGCGTGTATTTTCTCAAGGCGAGAAACTCAAGGTTCTCATTATCCCTGTCATCAGGCAAGCCAGCCATCCGTAAAATACGTTTCATGACTTTCAGGCAATGATAAGGGCTTTGCTCCGTATCAACATAAAGCACTTTCCGCTTCCCGTCGGAGAGTTCCGCTACATACCGCAACACTGTGCCATTCTTCAATGCGGCGGCTACAATAGCCGAAACATTGAATGTCTTTTTACTTTTGGCTTTGCCGATGGATGCGCTGAAATTGCCCAATGTCCCAATGACAGAACCATGCACTTTGAGGATTTCAGGTGCTTTCTCATAACTTTTCGACAGACTCAAACGTGAGGCTTGCCAAAGGATTACGGCTTCTTCTGCCGATATGTCCTTAAATTCTTTCATATAGTCCATAGCCATTCCTCCCGTTATTTCCGTCCTCCGGTTTTCTTTCCTGCCAGTTCAAGGGCAAGCTCCACATCCACGATAATCTTGCGTCCTATCTGGGTGATGGCTTTGTCAATCTTTCCGCTTTTCTTGATGCGGTTGGCGGTTGGCAGGCTGCACCCGAACAGTTTGGCTATGCCCAGTATTCCGTACACATACTTTCTTTCTGTGTCCGTAACGGGTCGTGGTTGCGTTTCCGTTTGACCGGAAGCGTGCTTGCTCAGGAATATGAACTCTTCGCCTGTCATCTGCCAGACGGGTTTTAATAATAACTCTTGAAGATTCGTCATCGTTCAATCTATTTAGCCGTTAAACAATCAGCCCTGCGCACTGGCTGCTATCTCTGTTCTCGAACGATGCAAAATTAGATAGGGGAGTGAGTGGAAAGGATGTGGTTGGTATAAATGGAGTATTTTATTATTTCTCTGAATATCAGACAATAAAAATACCACTCAAAAATTAATTTGAGTGGTAAAAGTGGTGATTTCGTAAAATATCAGGGTGTATCACGGATTATCGGAATATTGCGTCCATTTCTTTGGCGAACTTCTGGTTACTGTCACTTGGAAAATCCGACACCGGTTCCTTGTACTTTGACTTGTAGTAGTTCTCGTCAATATCCAACTGTTTCAGGATTATATTTTTCCATTTATCCCTGTCCTGTTTGGGCAGTCTTTCACTCATCAGGAATATCAGGTAACACACTCGTATCTTTTCCCTTGCCTTGATTTTTAATCCCTTTTCACCGGGGTACAGGTTCATGTTGGCATAGAAGTCCTGCGTTGCAATATCTTCAAACTGTTCCCCCACGCAGACTTCATGAATAAGCGAAAGCAATTCTGTGTTGAAATATTCAGGTCGCTTCTTTGATACATCCTGTTGTGTCTCTTGCTTGTTCGGCTCATCCGGCTTGTCTTTTGCAACGGGAATATATTTTGCTAGTATTTCCATAAAATGGAAACTCAGTTTATAAATATCTCCGCAACAGTTCTCAATATATTGGAAAGCTTCCTTTCTTGCTTGCCTTTCCAATTCATAAAGCCTGTCCAGTTCTTCTTTTTCCTTCTCATATTCAGCCTTGCAGCGTTCATGCTCCTTTTCGGCTTGCTTTTCTTCTGCTGCCGTATGTACCCTGTAGCCAATGGAATCATACCTGTTGTATGCTTCATTCAAAGGCTTGCTTAATTTTTGTATAACTTCCAGTTGCGCCTTTATATCAATATCATGTCTGCCTGCGAAGTTGTAGCACACACGAGAAATTATCTCATCATCAAACAATGGATGTTTTTCATAAATCAGTATGTTTTTCTCTATCTCGGTTCTCAGGCTGTTGAGGACCAGAGTATATTGTTCTTTCGGTTTGTCAAGCACCAGTTCAAGGATGGCGGCTTCAAAAGCTTTTGTGTCATTGTATTGCTTGTAGAAGTCCGTGATGAATTTCTGCCTGTCAAAAGAGAAAGTATGGCTGACTATAAAGTCGCTGTATATCCGGTTGAGTTCGCCATATTGGGGAATCATAATCTGTATTTCTCCTGCCATATACGCTTAGTTTACGGGTTCTTATCTTTATCAAGAAAGGAAGTCAGTTCTTCCTCCACTTCCTCTATACTTGGCAGAGCCGATTTTAAGTTTTCAGGTATAGCCTTGCTCAACTGGTAATCGCTGATGCCTATCGGCTGGTCGTAGCCTGTCAATGCGTATTGCGCTACAACTTCGTCTTTCCCCTTGCACAGCAACAACCCGATAGTCTTGTTGTCATGCTCTCCCCTCAGTTTGTCATCCACTACATTGATGTAGAAGTTCAGTTGCCCCGCATACTCCGGTTTGAATGGGGTAGCCTTTAATTCTACTACGATGTATGCGTGTAAGGGAATGGAATACAGAATCAAGTCTGCATAGAAATCGCTGTTACCAATTTGAAAATGCTTCTGTCGGGCAACGAAAGCAAAGCCATTTCCCATTTCCAGCAAGTAACGGGTGACGTGCTTAACCAGTTGTTCTTCTATGTCCCTTTCGTCTGCCTTTTCCTTCGTTCCAGCCAAATCAAAGATGTACGGGTCTTTGAGTAGGTAATTGGCAAGGTCGCTTTGTGGAGCCGGAAGTGTGGTCGTGAAATTGTTAACCTTGTTGTTGCTGATTTGTCGGCTATACAAATCACTGTCAATCTGTAATTTTAATACATTGCTGCTCCATCCCATTTCTACGGACTGCTTCATGTACCAGTAGCTTAGACCCAATGGAAGTGAACTGTTAAGCATAATCACATGGCTTGCCCAATTAGTTCTTGCAACAGGTGATGTCATGAATACGCTTTCTATATCCTTAATTTCCATTTGGTAAATATCAGATACAGTTTTGGTAACATTGTGGATTTGTGCAAGAGGTTCTTGCGTGATTATCATTTCTTTGTTATCAGCAGATTGAATTTGCGCAAGAGGCTCTTGCGTAAATTGAAAATCGTTTAAGAAGTGTACTTCATCCTCAATTTTCTTCACGTTTGGTGCTATCAGGCTTGCATCCGTTTCTATGAAACTTTGCAACGCTCTTAAAGGATATGCCTTTGCAAACTGACACATATAGGTAAGGTTGCGTTCCGAATAACCTTTCTTTTCGGGATAATTGAATCGGATAGCCTTTGCCAATTGTTTGATGGTTTTGCTTCCCCATCCGTGCAGTTGCTGATGATAGAGAATATAGTTGCCCATTTTCCAGTAATGGAACAACATTTGCGCATTGGCAGCGGTAATCAGCCGTACTTGCGCCTGTTGTATTTCTGAACCGACAGCATTTATAAATGCATCAAAATTCGTCTTTTCTATGTTATGTCCGTTGTTGTTCATCTTATGATATTTTCAGAATACAAATATACTTCAATGGTGGTAATCTATGAAACTAATTGATACTTTTATAGTTGATTAAACTTGTTCATGGCGTTTGCTCTGATGTCATCCGCTATATCAATGTAGGGCTTCATGGCTTTGTAATCACTGTGTCCAGTCCATTTCATGACCACCGGTGCCGGAATTCCGAGTGCCAACGCATTACAGATGAAAGTCTTTCTTCCGGCATGGGTACTTAACAATGCGTATTTGGGTGTGACTTCATCTATGCGCTCATTTCCCTTGTAATAGGTTTCCCGTACAGGCTCGTTGATTTCCGCCAGTTCACCCAGTTCTTTCAAATAATCGTTCATCTTCTGATTGCTGATGACGGGCAATGCCATGTGGTTCTCGAAATGAACATCCTTGTATTTTTCAAGAATGGCTTTGCTGTGGTCGTTCAGTTCGATTATCAGGCTGTCCGCAGTCTTGACTGTGGTGACTTCAATGTGGTCGGGCTTAATATCACTTCTTTTAAGGTTACGAACATCCGAATATCGTAAGCTCGTGAAGCAACAGAACAGAAAGACATCCCTGACACGTTCCAAATACTGCTTGTCATGCGGTATTTGATAGTCTTTCAGCTTGTTCAGTTCATCCCATGTCAGGAATATTACCTTTTTAGGGGTTGTTTTCAATTTGGGTTTGAATGCGTCGTATGCAATGTTCTGATGATGCCCTTTTTTGAAGCTCCAACGCAGGAACCATTTGAGAAATCCCATTTGTTTACCGATGGTGCTGTTTCTCATGTCCTTCTTGTCACGCAAGAAATTGACATACTCATTTAGCCCGAATTCGTTGAAGTATTCAAAGGTTACATCTTCCTTGAATTCTTTGATGTGATTTCTTACCGCTGCAAATTTCTCGTATGTGGATACCGTCCAATTATTCTGGTTGCCACACTCTTTTACAAACTCATCGAACACCTCCCAAAAACTAATCTGCGCTTCTTCCTGTTGTTCTCCACTGCTGTCTTTCATCCGCAGATTGAACGCATCCTTTAGCTGCTGGGTGGTAGGTATGGTTTCCTGCACCTCAAACTCCTTGAACACGTTTTGCATTTCGGCATAGTATTTCAGCAAGTCTGCATTGATTTCGGATGCGCTTTGTTTCAGCTTGTTGGTGCATCCGTTCTTTACCCGTTGTTTGTCGGCATCCCATTTGGCTACGTCAATCCGGTAGCCTGTTGTAAACTCGATGCGTTGGCTTGCGTATATGACACGCATACGGATAGGCACGTTCTCTACGATTGGCACACCGTTCTTCTTCCGGCTCTCCAATGCAAAAATGATGTTACGTTTGATATTCATAATTGGGTGCGTTTGAAATTCTACACCCAAATATACACCCAAAAATTGGAATAGCAAAAGGCATTTAGAAAGATTTAGATTTACTCTGCATCGTGGATAGTGTATGATTGTCAGTGATTTGCAATTTTGTGATATTTTCTGAAAGCGTAGGTTCGAGAGCCTGTCTCTCCGCTGAACTTACTGGACAGAAATGGTCAGTAAACGGACAAAAAGCTACAAATCAACGATTTGTAGCTTTTTTATTACCCGAAAGTCCAGCTTCCAAGACTTCAAAAGTACGGTAAAAGACAAAGTTTCGTTACTAAATCGTTACCTATTCCCTGCCGGACAAAAACGGTAACGATTTGTCCTCAAATGACCTGATAATGACTTGATTAGTCCATAGTCTGCATAACTCGAAAACGAGAGGTAAAAATTAATTTTGCAACTAAAAAAAGTGAGTTATGAAATCGACATTCAAGGTTCTTTTTTATTTGAAGAAAGGTTCTGAAAAGAAAAACGGCGAGGTTATGATTATGGCACGCATCACCATAGACGGCAAACTTTGCCAGTTCAGTACGAAACAAAGCATCCAGCCCGACAACTGGAACACGGCTGCGGGCAAAGCCAAAGGCAGGGATGCCGGAAGAATAAACGCCCTTTTGGACGACATACGTTCTTCCCTGAATACCATTTACCACGAAATGCAGCGGCGTGACAACTATGTGACCGCCGAGAAAGTGAAGAACGAGTTCTTGGGACACAGCGAGAGCCACGAAACAATCCTTACCCTGTTCCAAAAGCACAATGACGATGTGAAGCAGCTTGTAGGCATATCCAAGACGATAGCGACCTACCGCAAGTATGAAGTCACCCGCCGCCACCTCGCCGAGTTCATCCGCAGCAAGTACAACGTATCGGACATATCCATAAAGGAGATTACCCCGATGTTCATTACCGATTTTGAATTATACCTGCGTACCGCCTGCAAGTGCGGCTACAACACCACCGCCAAGTTCATGCAGTTCTTCAAGCGTATCATCATCATTGCCCGCAACAACGGCATACTGGTGGGCGACCCGTTCGCCAGCTACAAAATCCGGCTGGAGAAAGTGGACAGGGGTTATCTGACAGAGGACGAGATTAAAATCATCCTCAAAAAGAAAATGGTTTCCGAGCGGCTGGAACACGTCAGGGACTTGTTCATCTTTGCCTGCTTCACCGGGCTTGCCTATATAGATGTAGCCGGGCTTACGCAAGATAATATATGCAAATCCTTTGACGGCAACCTTTGGATAATGACAAAGCGGCAAAAGACGAATACGGACGTTAATGTTCCCCTGCTGGATATTCCCAAGATGATTTTGAAGAAGTACAAGGGCAAGTTACCGAACGGCAAGATACTTCCCGTAATCAGCAATCAGAAACTAAACGCGTACCTGAAAGAGATTGCCGATGTATGCGGTATTAAAAAGAACCTGACATTTCACCTTGCCCGGCACACGTTCGCGACGACTACCACGTTGTCAAAGGGCGTACCTATTGAAACGGTGTCCAAGATGCTGGGACACACCAATATCGAAACGACCCAAATTTACGCCCGCATCACCAACAGCAAGATAGGCAGCGATATGCAAGGGCTTGACAAGAAGTTTGTCGGCATCGAGAAGATTTACAAGGAAGTCGCCATGTAAATTTTCAGTTACCTATATACCGTTGGTAACAAAACAGGTAACGATTTCGGTAACGAAATACCACCTAATGAGTTCTATCCGAGTATTTTACATTCTTTTACCTTGCGGGCAGTCCACCGACTACCCGCATTTTTTATTCCCTTTTCCACTGGCACATTCCCCGAAACGCCAGCCGTGCGTGGCATGGCTGACTGTATTTCGTGAAAAGAGCCGTTGGAAACCCGCACAAGCGTACCGCAAGATGAACTTGCCATACCCTTGCCTTTCCCGCCCGCATGGAGTGTTCCCTAAAGGATGAAAGGGAACAAGCACTTTTCCCCTGTTTCCCTATCTGTAAATCTTCCTCATTATGCAGTCCCCCAGCCGGGACAGTCGTTTTTATCATTTCAATAGGCAAAGGTAGCTACGGGGGCTTTTGGCTCTGCAAATTGGGTTTCATCGAAAAAAATTGTTCCAGCTTCCCGTTGGTCGGAAAAAATTTTTGTCGGAAAAATTTGCATAGCAAGACCCCTTCACCAACCAGCCTATGTGAAACGAAAACGACCGACCCGACCGGAAGACGCATAAAAAAAAGTCGGATTTACGGGAAACAGGAAAAAAGTTCAGTGAAACTTCAACTCCCTCACCTCTCAAATCCGCATAAAATCAAAAACTTAAAAATTACAGCAATATGGAAGCAAAGGTATTATCGGAAGCAAAAGTTTATGTAGGCACTTACGGCAAGTATAACAACGGTTCATTGTCCGGCGCATGGCTCGACCTGTCGGACTATTCGGACAAGGAAGAATTTTACGAAGCCTGCAGGGAACTGCATGGGGACGAGGAAGATGCGGAATATATGTTTCAGGACTGGGAGAACGTGCCGGAGGGCTTAATCGGCGAAAGCTGGATTTCTGAAAACTTCTTTTCCCTGCGTGATGCGGTAGAGGATTTGGACGACACCGAGCAGGAAGCCTTTTTCGTGTGGTGCAACTACAAAAGCCATGACTTGAGCGAGGAAGATGCGGACGACCTTATAAGGGACTTTCAAGACGAGTATCAGGGACAATATGATGATGAAGAAGATTTCGCCTATGAAATCATAGAGGAATGCTACAACCTGCCGGAGTTCGCAAAGACCTATTTCGATTATGAAAAGTTCGCCCGTGACCTGTTTATGTGCGATTACTGGTTTGATGACGGTTTTGTGTTCCGTGCGGCATAACCGAATACCAATCCGGGCGGGGTGTCAAACCCTGCCCGTTAAAAACGACCAAGCGATGAAACGGAAAAGCATTTATAAAATCCTTTGGCGGGCGTTCCTGCTCTGCCTTGCATGGCGGTTTACCAGTGTAGCCGGAGCAGGCACGGCGATAACGGCGTATATCGTATTTCGTGCCGCCTGTTTCCTGCTCCGTGTCTGCCTTTCAGTCGTTTATGCGCTGGGCGTAGCTCTGCTTTTCCTGTCGTTGCTTTTCTTACTGATATTATAACCATAAAAAAATAGAACATCATGCAGTCACTTAACAAAAACGGGGTAAGCATTACCCAAACACCGGGAGAAGAAAAGTTCGTGAAATGCTGTTTAGGGGCTTTCAGGGGACAGATTTATTTTCAATATGACTACTGCCACACGGACGGCGAACTTTTCAGCACGGTAGCCAAAACGCTGGACGAGTGCCGCCGCAGGCGTGACGGGTGGATAGCGAAGAAGAACGGAGTAATAAATAAGTAAATTTTAGGGACATGAAAACGACAGAAGTAAACAAGGAGCTTATCGGCAGGCGTTGCGAGTGCATTTTTACGGGCTTAATGGTAACGGGGGTTATTGAGGGCATCCAAGACGACCCGCATTCCACAGCGGTCAAAGTCCGTTTCGACCACCCGCACCAGTGGGGCGATGATTTGTATAATGATGTGTGGGCGTGGGGGCGCAAAACTGACGAGTTCGGCACGCTGCACCATTTGCAACTGTTAGAGGACAAACCGGACTTTCAGATAATGACGGTAGTTTTCGGCGAGCCAATCAGCCGGATAGACCGCAGTGTTTTTGAAGATGTGGAAACGTGGGGTGTCTGTTCCCTGCAAGGCTGGGTAAATAGCTACGAGAGTGTCCGGTTTGTAGCCATAAACGACCATACGGCAATCATTACGGGCGAATACAACATGGAGCAGGTAAAGGTGTGGTTAGAGAAATACACGTCCATAAAGAGCCTTAAAACCAGTTGATAGAGAACGGCGGCTGTTTGCCGCCGCCACTTTCTTTCGTGAGTGCCGGGAAATAAAGTGGCAAAGAAACCCGCCCTGTTCCCTAACATGAAAAGTCCACCCGCCGAACTATCAGCGGGTGGACTACCATAACATACGCCTTGCGTATCATTCCCTATTTGGTGTCCCCTGCCTATCGTTGCTTTTCACGTATATATGCAACCGATAAGGAAATAAAACCTATAAATCTTCATGTTGGAAGAATTTTACACCAAGTATGCACACGGTTTCTTCTTCCTCGATGTCGTATTTCCATGTTCGTTTATAGACAAGCATTTCCGTGTCGCAGTCGAACCATTCCATTACAGGCGCATCATCTTCTTCGTCCGCCCATTTGAAAACCTGATTGGACGGCGTTTTCCACAATTCAGCCCTGTCACGTGCGGAAATGCAGTCCTTATCCACAATGATAATGTCACCTACTGCCGGAACCGTGTCTGTTTCCAACGTGGTTTCTATGTACCACGAGATACCTTTTATATCCAATTCTATTTTTACCATGTCATTTTATTGTTTAGGGGTCGTTATTGTTTCTGTTTCTTCCTTGCCGTTGTCATTATTGAACGATAGCGAAAGTTGCTGCACCTGTCCAAAGCTGTCAATTACATAAATGTCAATCGTCTGCTGGTCTGTCGATGCCGAGGTGTAGTAGAGCCGGAACGTTTCTTTCTCCAGCGGGTACAGGTCATTGGGCAGGAACACCGTGCCGTTATCCATTTCCAGCTTCCCTTTGCCGTCCGGCTGGAAATACCGTATCTGATAGGTAGTCGGCTGGTAATAGCCGCCACGCACCAGTCGGCAGCGTATTTCGGCGGTTTCCCCGACTTTCAGCCTTTTGGGTACTGGCAGCGTTTCGATGCTGAACGGGTACGCCTGCTGAATATCCAAATTGTCATTACAGGCGGTGACAAGCACAAGGGCGGCCACGATGTAGCAGCCCATGATGATTTTATACATTACATTCTTCATATACATTATTATATAGCGGTCAGTTGATAATGAATTTCAGTCCCACAGATACCTGCGTGTGGAACTTGCCTATGTCCGAGCCGAACAACGCCCGTTCCCTTGCGTTCAGTAGCAGAGCCACCCGGTCTGTTAGGTAGGCTTCCAGTTCCAGCGTCAGCGCACCGCCGTAGATGAAGCAGTCCTTATCCAGCAGCGTGGAGCCGTCCGGCAAGAGCTTTTCGCTTCGGTTGCTTGTTTCATACCCGGCGAGTGCCGACAGTCCCAGCGACAGGAAAAAGGTCTTTCGCCTGTCCGAAAGGAATTTTAGGTAATAGCCGCCCTCTGCGGTGAACTGTTCTACGGGTATCTGCATATCCTTGTAGTCATAGTTTTTGTGCAGGTATTCGCCGCCAATCACCCAGCGGTTGGTGTTCTTGGTGTAAACGCTGTACGCCGCCCCGATATGGTAGGCAAAATCCGTGTTGTCGTTCCAATGCACCCCGTCCGCCATGCCAGCCGTGACCTGCAAGCCTTTCATGCCCGGCAGGTATCTTTGTGCGTGTGCCTGAAACGAGGTCAGGCACAGCGCAAAGAGCATCATTATAAAGATGTGTTTCTTCATTCCCTACTTGATTTTTAGTTCGTTAATCACTTCTGCGTTCACGATGTCGGCGTTCTCCACCCGGATAACCTGATGTCGCCCGCCGTTCTTCTCGTAGAGTTCCACCAACAGCAGCTTGTCGTCAGGAATGGTGAACTTCGGCAGGGCGTACACCGTGCGCACGGTCGATTTTTTGGCAATCTCTATCACCTCGTTGTAACTTCTGACTGCATCCAGTACCGTTTCCTGAATAGCCGTGCGCTTGGGTACTTTCTTATCGACTATCTTAAACTTGATGAAGTCGGTATCGAAAGGCACGTTGGAACTGTTCTTCGTCTGCGTATGTACGTAGAGCATCCCGTTATAAGTATAAATGCCCTTGATTAAGAACTGTATGCCGAAACGCTTGCTACCCAAGTGGCGCACTTTCCGGTCATTGTTCTTGTAGATGCTCTGCATTATCAGCTTCACCAGCAGCGGACTTTCATTACCCAGTTCCCGGAAATAGATGTTCATGCGGGTATGCGAGAAATCGGACGTATCTTCATTTTCCAAGAAGTCTTTCATTTCGATATTGAGCATTTCCGGTTCACGGGCGTACTTGGCGTTGAATGAAAAGAAACTGCCGTCCTCGCAAATGACGGAGAAGTTCGTTTCGCCCGGAAATCCCTCTGTCGTGGCTTTCACCCGGATAACGTTCTCCGCACCGTCTGCCTTGCCCGCTATGATATGGTTGCTTCCCAAATCCACGTAGCGGACGGCGGCGGGGAAGATGATGTGTACCGTCTTGGCAAAGGTCACTTCCACGCCGTAGGGCGTTACCATTTGGCGGTACGGGAGTTTCCGGGTAATACCCCGGTACAAGTCGTTGCCAGCCGCATACTTCAAGGTGTCGGTTTCCTGTGCGTTTGCCGCACAAACGCCCAGCAAAAGGGCGAACATTACAAAAATCTGTTTCATCGTTAATTGAAATTTTAGTGGTTGATAAAATGGTTATTGTTGTTTGGCATACAGCATGACTTTATAGCCTGCTTTCAGCTTCACTTTCACGGTTCGGAACTTCTTGGCGAGGTAGCCGGACGTTCCTTGCAGCAATCCCCTTGTCACGTCCATAGCCACCTGCTGCCCGGCACTTTGGGCAAAGGAAATGCTTGTTCCCAGCCCGCTTCCGATATTCGCCATTGCTTCGTTGAACGCTTCCTGCTCCATAGAGGACGGGACGGAAAGCCCCTTTTGCCCGTCCGTGTCGAACACTGCGAGTTCCACCGGGATGATGTTGCCAGCGTACTCAATCGAGGACACCAGTATGTCGAGCCGTTCACCCTGCACCTTTGCCGTACCTGCCACAAGGGTATTCTTCGGCACAACGATGTTTCCCGCCTGCATGGGTTCAAGCAACCGGAGTTTTACCGCCTGCCCGTCCGTCAGGGTTTGGTCTTGGTGTATGCAGGCGGCTACCGTGTTCCTGCCGATAGCGTAGCTCGTGCCTACCGCCGTGTTGAAGCCGTAGTTTCGTGGCTGGCTGTAAGCCCGGATGAAGTCGGCATCGCTCATGGGCTGCTGCAATCCCGACACGGTCGTTTCCCGGATTGCCTGCACGGGCTGGGCTTGCGGTTTTTGGGTAACAGTCCCGGCAACAGGCACTTGTGCCGTTTGCCCGTTCTGCCCGCCCTCATTCATGTACTTTGCCGCCAGCTCGTAGGACTTTTCCAAGAGTGCCATTTGGTCGTCTGCCGTAGACGTGGCGTTCTGCTGCTGTTGCAGTCTGTCGGTGAGTTCCGCCACCTGCCGCTTCAAGTCCTCTTTTTCCTCGTCCACCGCCGGGGTTTCGTAGAACGTGCTTAACTGGCGGTTGATGTCCCGGTAAGCGTTTGCCGAATAAGAAGCACCGCCGCCCCTTTGGGGCTGCGCATCTTCTTCCGGCATCAGGTCGATTTCCGCTTGCGGTTCTTCCGTTTCATCGTCCCCCGTGAAACCGAAGTCCTGCAAGGATTGTATCTTGTCCTGCTGTTTGCGGTTCAGCATCGCCTGCTCGTAAGCCTTTTGCTTGTCGGCTATAATCCCGTCCTCTGCGGGCAGGGGTATGTCGGCGTTGAAGCCGCCCACGCTCTCCACGTTCACGTCCTCTTTGCCGGAGGGGGCGAATATCAGGTACATACACCCGGCAAAGGCAAGGAACATCAGCGGGAAGACTATCATTTTCCTGCGCTGCTGCACCTGCTGCGGGGTAAGTTCCCGTTTGGGGTTATCTTCCTTTTTCGGCTTCCCGTCCGCCTGCGGTACGGTCGTGCCGTTCTCATTCTTCTGTACTTCTTCCATATTCCGGTCTGTTTAAGGGGTTGATACTGTTGATTGTGTCATTGCCTTGCAATGGCAGTTGTCTGATATGTTCTATTTGCAGCCGCCTGCCGTCCCGTTTCCCGATATTGTAGATTGATGAAACGGTGATGTAGATAGACAAGCCGCCGAAAAATAGGAACATCACGAGGATAACCGCCAGCCTTTTACCCGGCGTAATCCGTCCGCACATTCGGCGCAGGCGGTCGTCCGCCCAGTCCTGCACCTTTTCGATGTAGTTTCGTTTTCTCTCCATAAGGCTATCTCTTAATGGTTTGTAAATCCTTGTTCTCGGTAATGGTGAACGCTTCGATGATGAAACCGTGCGGGTTGTTGTCGCTCCGTGTGGCGTTGAGCAGGCGGCACGAGGTCACAAGGCTTCGTACCGTCAGGCTGCTTTCCCGGACAATCAACTGTCGGGCGTAGGTGTTCACCTTGTATGGGTACTGGTCGAAGTTGCACTTCACGCTGTCAATCTCCACCGTCTGTGTGACGTTTCCGGAAATCACCCGGTTGTAGTAGCCCTTTTCCGCCAAGTCCTTGTAATAGTTGAAAGCGGTCTTGTCGGCGAGGAACAGCGAGCGTTTGATGTTGCTTTCGATAGCCCCCTTGTCGGGTGATAAGGTGAAAAACAGTTCGTGGAAACGCCGCACGTGCGATTTGGCTTCCACGGGTCTGTTCTGTGCCATGTCCTGCGAGAGTGCCAGCATCAGGCTTTTACCGTTGTCGAGGACGTATATCTTCTGCCGCTGCTTTTCGGCGAAGCTGTACGAGTTCCACACGGCAAAGCCCGTCACCAGTGCGCACAGGCAGATGAATACCAGCGCAAAGAGCCGGATTTGCCGGAAACTCGTTTCAATGTTCGTTAATGATTTAAATTCCATATACTAAATTTTGATGTTGGTTATTTGAGTAGTTTCCCGGTTACTTTCCCGCTTGCCGCACCGACCGCAGCCCCGGCGATTGACCCCGCTCGTGCCACGTTGCGGTTATAGGCAGACGTGCCGCCAGCCGAGACAATCCAGCTTGCCACCGTGGGAATGGTGAAGTAGCCCACGATACCTATAATCATAAAGATTACATACACGGTGCTGCTCCCGTCAGGAATGAAATTCGGGTCTGAAAGTTCCTGAATGTCCTTTTGGAGCATCAGCGTTTGTATGCGTGCCAGCACGCTGCTGAACAGGTCGGACACGGGCAACCACAGGTAAATGGAGATATAGCGTGAAATCCACTGGGTCAGCGTGCTTTGGAAACCGTCATAGACGGAAATCGCAAACGCCAGCGGACCCAGTATCGAAAGCACAATCAGGAAGAACGTGCGCAGCGTGTCTATAATCAGCCCCGCCGCCTGAAAGAGCATTTCCAACAGTTCCCTGAACCAGTCCCGGACGGACTTCTTTATATTGTACGCCGCCCTGTCCATGTACATACCCGTCATAGTCACCATGTCGGAGGGCGACCAGCCCAGTTCTTCCAGTTGTCTGTCAAATTCCTCGTCCGATGCGAGGTAAGCCGTTTCGGGGCTTCGCATCAGGGCTTCATATTCCAGTCGGTCTTTTTGCGCCCGGTACTCGTTCATGTCGAAAGTCTGTGTTTCCATAAGCTGGTTGCACCCTTTCACCACTGGCGACAGCACCGTGTTGATAGTCCCCAGCACGAACGTGGGAAAAAACATGATGCACAGCCCCAGCGCAAAGGGACGCAGGAGCGGGTACACGTCTATGGGTTCGGCACGTGCGAGCGACTGCCATACTTTGGCGGCTACATAGAACAGCGCACCCAGCCCGGCTATCCCTTTCGCTACCCCCGTCATGTTGCTGCACAAGGGCATCATTTCATCGTAAAGAACCCGCAACACTTGGTGCAGGTTGTCAAAATCCACTGCTGCTAATAACATAGGCATACCGATTTATATGTTACCAGTAGCGTTCATCCGCCGAGCCGTAGAGAGCCAGCACCCGGTCGGTGTCGTTCTTCTTCTTTGCCCGCAGGTAGGACACGGATATGTTCTTGCGGGTGTAGTAGTTCACGAGGTTGCGGTAGTTGAGCAGGCTCCGATAAGCGTTGTCGATGATTGCCAGCCGTTCGGCATCCGTCAGCGACATACCCGTGATGTTCACTACATTCTTCAAGTCCTGCAACACGTCCGAGCTTTCCGACATCAGTTTGGCATAGCCGAACGATATTGCCGACAGTTCGTCAGGCGTGAAATTCGGGTCTGCCAGCATACTTTGGAAGTTGCGCACGTAGATTTCGGATATTTCCGCCACCAGTTCAATGGACTTCTTCACCTTGACACCGCCCTTAACCACGTCATGCACCGCTTTGAGCGCATCGTAATATTTTTTACCCTGCTGGAAAATCTTCTGCGCTTCCATGAAGCCGTCCAGCGTGTTCTTGGCAGTGGTGGAAGTCTGCACTATCTGCTTGGTGGTGTTGATGATACCCTGTGCCAAGTTGCCGGGGTCTGACACCACCCACTGTGCGGATGCCTTGCCGATGAAGCAAAGGCATACCGCCATAAGGAGAATTGTTTTCTTCATGTTCCTAATTTTTAAGTTGTTGATGATTGGGGATTGCGTTTGCTTTCCGCAAGCCGCTTGATAGCCAGTTCAAGGTTGCCGCCCAGCTTCTCGGCGAGGGCGAACAGTTCCATTTTCTCGCTTTCCTCTGTCGTGAACGTGTAGTATTCTTCCAATGAAACTTCCGTGGCATATACCGCCGACTGCGTGCCGCCCAGCGAGAAGAAAACTTCCTTGTACTTCCGTCCGGGGTGGTTCGCCATGTTGATAGACAATATCTGCGAACGCTCCTTGTCGGTCAGTCCGAGCAGGTTTTGTATGCTGTCGAATTTATTCAAGTATTTTCGTTGGTCTAACAGGATTTTGCAGTCCGAGTTGTTAATGATACTCTCTTTCACTATGGGCGAGGAAATAATATCTTCCACTTCCTGCGTTACCACAATCGCTTCCCCGAAATACTTCCTGACGGTTTTGTACAAATATTTTATGTAGTCCGCCATGTTCGCCGATGCAATCGCTTTCCACGCTTCTTCAATTAGTATTAACTTCCTTATTCCCTTTAACTTGCGCATCTTGTTTATAAAGGCTTCCATGATGATGATAGTCGTTATCGGAAATAAAATCTTGTGGTCTTTGATATTATCCAATTCAAAGACAATGAAGCGTTTATGCAGTAAATCCAGTTCCTTGTCGGAGTTCAGCAGGTAGTCGTACTCACCGCCACGATAGTACGGTTCAAGCACGTTCAGGAAATTGTCTATGTCAAAATCCTTTTCCCTGACGTTCTTCTGTTCAAGCTGTCGGCGGTAATCATCCCGGACAAACTCGTAGAACGTGTTGAAACAGGGCGTTACCGACCTGTCGCCCGTGATACGTTCGATATAGGCACTCACCGCATTGGACAACGCCACTTCTTCCGACCGCTTGGGGGCTTCATCGTCCCGCTTCCATAAAGTAAGGATAAGCGTCTTGATGCTCTCTTTCTTCTCGATGTCAAATACCCCGTCCTCGACATAGAACGGGTTGAACGCTATCGGGTTCTCGTTGGTGTAGGTGAAATAAATCCCGTCCTCGCCGTGCGTGCGGTTGTGGATAAGCTGGGACAGCCCCA